>Ga0181522_10000591_pt1 | contig 26009 bp, 25 predicted proteins | sample PEATcosm2014_Bin_27_FD_121103 | JGI IMG/M metagenome (GOLD analysis project Ga0181522, IMG submission 121103) | Peatland microbial communities from MTU Mesocosm Facility, Houghton, MI, USA - PEATcosm2014_Bin05_10_metaG | ecosystem: Environmental > Terrestrial > Soil > Wetlands > Peat | place...
ACCATGCTCGGCCTCGAAGTCGAGGGCGTCCATAAAACCGGCGGCGAGTTCGACGGCATCGTCGTCGCCCAGGTCATCACCAAGGACAAGCATCCCAATGCCGACAAGCTCACCGTCTGCAAGGTCAATGACGGCACCGGCGAACGGCAAATCGTCTGCGGCGCACAGAATTTCCAGGCCGGTGACAAGGTGCCGCTCATCCTGCCCGGCGCGACACTGCCGCCCAAAGCCGGCGAGAAGGAACCGTTCACAATCAAGGTCGGCAAAATCCGCGGCGTGGAATCGCACGGCATGATGTGTTCGCCGCAGGAACTCGGCCTGCCCGACCCGGTGGACGGCCTGCTCATCCTGCGCCCGGATGCCAAGGTCGGCCAACCCTTCGCCGAATATCTCGGCCGCAGCGGCAGCGACGTGGTGTACGACCTGGAAATCACACCGAACCGGCCGGATTGGAACAGCGTCATCGGCATCGCCCGCGAGATCGCAGCGCTCACCGGAAATTCGCTGCGGATTCCGGAATTAAAAATTCAAAATGAAAGATTAAAAATTGTTGACCTTGTCGCTGTGCGCATCGAAGCCCCCGATCTTTGCCCGCGTTACACTGCCCACATCGTCAAGGGTGTGAAAATCGGGCCGAGCCCAGACTGGTTGCGTTCGACGCTCGAAAAGGTCGGCATTCGCAGCATCAGTAACGTGGTGGATGTGACCAATTTTGTCATGCTCGAAATCGGCCAGCCGCTGCACGCGTTTGATTATCATCTCATCGCCAAAGGCAAGGATGGCAAGCCAACCATTGTCGTCCGCCGCGCCGTGGCCGGCGAGAAATTCAAGACCCTCGACAATCAGGAGCGCACGCTTACGAATGAAACGCTGCTGATTGCCGACGAACAAAAAGGCATCGCGCTCGCCGGCGTCATGGGCGGCCAGAACACGGAAATCAACGAGAAGACCGTCGATGTGCTCATCGAGAGCGCCTATTTCTCGCCGACCAACATCCGTCGCACGAGCAAGGCCATCGGCCTGCGCAGCGAGTCGAGCTACCGCTTCGAACGCGGCGCCGACATCGGCATTTGCGACTGGGCCAGCCAGCGCTGCGCGCAATTGATTCTGGAAACCGCGGGCGGCCAGCTCGCCGAAGGCGTCATGGACGCTCATCCCAAGCCGGTTGAGCCAAAACAAATCACCTTGCGGCATCACAAGGTGAACGAATTGCTTGGCATCAATTTGAAGCCGGAGGAATGCGAATTTTATCTCGGTCAACTCGGGCTCAAAATTGCCAATCGCAGAGCACGACCGCTTGGAGCGGACGATCCGTCCGAGCCGGTGACTTTTCAAATCCCGACCTTTCGCGTGGACTTGAAACGTGAAGTCGATTTGATTGAGGAAATCGCCCGGTTGCACGGCGTGGACAAAATCCCGGCCACACCGCCGCGCGGCGCCATCGGAACGAATGCATTTGATGCCGCCCACGATGTGATTGCCGAAGCGCGACGGATTTTGAGCGGTTTGGGCTTGAATGAAGCGCAGGGCCAAACGCTGGTGTCGGGTGTCGAGTGCCGGGCATCGAGTGCCGGGGCGGTGGCACTGGCGAATCCGTTGAGTTCGGACATGGACGTTTTGCGGCCGAGTCTGCTGCCGGGATTGATTCATTCGCTGCGGCACAATGTCAGCCGCAAGAATTATGACGTGGCGTTGTTTGAAATCGGGCGGGTGTTCGCGGCGCAAAATGGCGCGACCCGGGAAGAACGACGCGTGGCCGTTGCGCTTACCGGACAACGCGCCCTGCCCTTCTGGAGCGGCGACGACCGTGGGGCAAAGTTTGATGCCTACGATCTGAAAGGCCTGCTGGAGGAGTTTTTCGACCAGTTCAGCCTGCGCGGAATGATGTTCACACGCCGTCCGGAGGCGACGACACTTTTTCTCGAATCGGCAACTGTCTCGCAAGGCAAGAATCAAGCCGGCGAACTGGGCCAGCTTCTGCCGGCGTTGGCAAAGAAATATGATTTGCGCGACGCCGTGTTGCTGGCGGAATTGAACCTGGACCTGCTGCTGGCCCGACGAAACCCGGCCAAGGCGTTCAAGCCGCTGCCGGCATTCCCGGCCATCCGCCGCGATGTGGCGATGATCGTACCCGAAGCCACGACTCATGACGCGGTTCTGCAGGTGGTCAGGCAAACCAAGCCGGCGAACCTGGAAGCAGTCGAATTGTTTGATGTGTTTCGCGGCAAAAACGTGCCGGATGGGCAAAAGAGCCTGGCTTATGCGTTCACCTATCGGTCCCCGGAGAAAACCCTGACTGATGCCGAGGTCAACGCCGTGCATGAAAAAATTGTGGAAACCTTCAGGCAGCAACTGAAGGCGACCGTGCGCGCCTGAGACCGGCGGATTCCTCGTCGCGAAACGGGAGCTGGACAAAACTACGGTCCACTTTTCGCAAAACTTTCCTTGTGTCCGGCGCCGACTTCCTTTGAATTTGTGCGATGAACATCAAATCCTTCGTGATCCTCCCGGTTGTCGGTTTCATTTGCCTCGGTCTTTCGTCGGGATGCTCCAGTTCGAAACCCCTGCCTCCCGTTGTTCAGGCGCCGGGTGCGGCTCAGTCTTCCTCCCGGCTTCAGCCGCCACCAACGGCCATGGTAAAAACCAACCGGCTCGTCATTCATGCGGATCAGCCGGGCGCGGAAATCAGCCGCAACATCTACGGTCAATTCTCCGAACATCTCGGCCATTGCATTTATGGCGGCATCTGGGTGGGCGAGGACAGCCCCATTCCGAACACCCGCGGCATCCGCAACGATGTCGTCGCCGCGCTGAAGAAAATCCAGGTGCCGGTGGTGCGCTGGCCGGGCGGTTGTTTTGCCGACGAATACCACTGGATGGACGGCATCGGCACACCCACCAACCGCCCGTCGATGATCAATACCACCTGGGGTGGCGTGACGGAAAACAACCACTTTGGCACGCACGAATTCATGGATTTCTGCGACCAGATCGGCGCTGCGCCCTACCTCTGTGGCAACGTCGGCAGCGGCACGGTTGAAGAGATGATGCAATGGGTCGAATACATGACGTCCGATGCGGATTCACCAATGGCCGATCTTCGCCGTCAAAACGGCCGGGAACAGCCGTGGAAAGTGCCTTATTTCGCCGTCGGCAACGAAAGCTGGGGCTGCGGCGGCGACATGACGGCGGAGTTCTATGCGGACAATTTCAGCCGTTACAATACCTTTGTGAAAAACTACCCGGGCAACAACATTTACCGCGTTGCCAGTGGCGGGCTGGAAACCGATTATCATTGGACTGAAGTGATGATGCAACGGAACGTCGAGACTTTGAAACACGGAGGCCAGGCAATGAACGGCTATTCGCTGCACTATTACACCCTGCCCACGAGCAACTGGTCGCACAAGGGTTCCGCCACCCAATTCGACGAGGCGGAATGGTTCAGCACGTTCCGGCGCACGCTGGCCATGGAGGACCTCATCGCCAGGCATTCCGCCATCATGGACAAATATGACCCGGAGAAAAAAATTGGCCTGGTGGTCGATGAATGGGGCGACTGGTATGATGTCGAGCCGGGAACGAATCCCGGGTTTTTATTCCAGCAAAACACCCTGCGCGACGCGCTGGTGGCGGGCGTGAATTTGAACATCTTCAACAACCACGCCGACCGGGTCAAGATGGCGAACATCGCCCAGATGATCAACGTGCTCCAGGCGATGATCCTCACCGACAACGAAAAGATGACCGTCACGCCGAGTTACTGGGTATTCGAAATGGACACCGTCCATCACGACGCAACGCTGCTGCCGAGCGAACTGCAGAGTGTGGATTACGTGTTCGGCGACAAAACCATCCCGGCGGTCAGCGCCTCGGCCTCGCGCGACAAGGCGGGTAAAATCCACGTCACGCTGTGCAATCTGAATCCCAATCAATCCGTTGACGTCCCATGCGAATTGCAGGGGGCCAAGGTGCGGAGCGTATCCGGCCGGGTGCTGACCGCGCCCGAAATGAACGCGCACAACACCTTCGACCAGCCGGACAATGTGAAGCCGTCGGAATTCAACGCCTTCAAGGTGACGGAGGATGGCTTTGTCACGACGTTGCCGGCCAAGTCCGTGGTGGTCCTGGAAGTTGAGTAAATGCAGTTTGGAATCCGTGGTTAAAACCGCCGCAAAGCGCCAGAAGGCTGGCGCACTCCAAGACGCTCCGCGTTGATTTAAGATCGCTGAAATGTCCAACAGGTCTTGGAGTGCGCGGCCCTCCGCCGCTTTTGCTCCGTCGGTTTTCCAAATCACTCTGTCGAGACGAACGGCGGGATCGGACAATCCAGCGTGTCGGCGACGGCGCGGAGCAATTCGGCCTCGCTTTCCGTGATCACGCCATCGGCGCCAACGGTATGGACGCAGGCCTCGATCAGATTTTTTTTGATGGTCGGCACGGCCAGCGCCAGGCGGTTGAGCGCGGCGTCAATCTGGTCCACGCTGCATTGTTCGCTCGGCAGCAGTGTCAAATCGCCATCGTTCGGCGCGCGCAGATACGGCGCCCCGGTTTCGAAGACCTTTTTGATTTCGGCGGCATCGCTGCTGCCGACGTTTGCCAGCGCCGACAGCACGACGGCACAATCCGGCACGAGCGGCTTGAGGGTGTAGTATTGGATGACCGGCCGGCGCGCCCCGGTGAATTGCGCCGCGAGATGGCGCAGGACAATTTTTTGCACCACAAATTCAAACAATTCAATCTTGCCGTCACTTTCAATGAGCCATTGCAGGGTTTGTGAAAACTGATTGTATTGCTCTGCGCTCATCTGGCGCAGCGCGCCGAGCGCCAGGTTGACCATCGGCAAACGCGCGTGCGCCGCGGCGGCGGAAACATCAGGGTACAATGCGGCGGTCTTCTGATGGATGACCGGTTCGACCCGTTTGGCCAGTTCAGCGAACTGCACCGTGCGTCCCGCTTCATCCGGACTGAGCAGCAGGGCATAAATCAGCGCCACGGCATCCAGCGGTTCGCGCGCGGCGGCCTTTACGGTTTCGGGCAATGAATCGCGCAGTTGTTCGGCGTATTTCAGGTGCAGCGGCGTGGGATTGCCGAGATTCGGCAGGACGGAATGTGACCGGATGACCGGCGGCGGCGAGGCGCTGCCGGATACCATCACGGCGCCGCCCAGCACGGTTTTGAAAAAGTCCGGCAGCGGCTTGGGTGTGTGTTCCAGCTCGGAAATGGCGGCGCGTTTGACCACTTCAATCTGTTCCTTTTCGAGCGGCGGATATTTGCCGTCCCATGCCGGATCAATGGCGTGGATGCGATCGGGAATCGGCGGATGCGTTGCCATCAGCCCGAAAAAGGGCTCGCTCAAACCGTTGCCGAAAAACATGTGGCACATGTCGGGCGCGTGCTCGGATTCGAGGCGCGAACCGAAACCGTATTGGCCGATTTTCTGGAGGGCGCCGGAAAGTCCGCCGGGGTTGCGCGTAAATTGCACGGACGAGGCATCAGCGAGAAACTCGCGCTGCCGGCTGACGGCAGCCTGGATCAAGCGGCCGAAGAACACACCGATGAAACCGAGCAACATCAAGGCCAGACCGAGGACCGGCAGCGGATTTTTGTCGCGGCCGCTGCTCCGGGCGCGGAGGAGGATCCGGCCGATGGTGGCGATGCACAACAGGCCGAAAATGACGCCGATCAGCCGGAGGTTCAACCGCATATCACCGTTTAAAATGTGACTGAACTCGTGGCCGATGACGCCCTGCAACTGGTCGCGCGCCAGCATCCGGATGCAACCGCGCGTGACGCCGATGGCAGCATCGCTGGTTGAGTGGCCGGCGGCGAAGGCATTGATGGCCTTCTCGTCGTCGAGCACATAAACCTGCGGCACCGGCACTCCGGAGGCGATGGCCATTTCCTCGACCACATTGAGCAGCTTGCGTTCGTCCGGATCGAGCGTGTTGGGGTTTACCAGCCGACCACCCATCAAAGTGGCCACCGAACTGCCGCCCCCGGCTAGCTCATTGGTCTTGTACGCACTGCCCAGAAAAATAACCGCCAACACCCCGACGGTGACGCCAAAAAAAAGCCGCGCGTCCCACAGCACCAGTTGTGGTTGGCCACCATAATCACCGTAATCATGCCGGTGCGACTGGGTGGCAGAGAAAACGACCACCCCAACGATGTAACAGGCCGCAATGATGGCGACCACGGCCAGGATGAAGTAGAAAACGAGCAGCTTTGTTTTGCGGCGCGTCCGGTCCTGCTGGGCAAAGAAATCCATGGTCGTTAAATCCAAAATCGTTGCCGAGTTGAACCGCGAATCGTTACACCGGGCAATAGCCACCGATGTAACGATTCAACCATTCACGATTCAACCACTTTAAGAAAACGAAACCTTTGGCGCGTCCTTCTGTTCCGGCTTGTCGATGACGAACAGTTCCGCCGGACCGAAATTGAACATGCTGGCGATGAGATTGCTCGGAAACACCTCGCGATCGGTGTTGTAGACCATGGTCGAATCATTGTAAGCCTGCCGGGCGAAGGAGATTTTATTTTCCGTGGAGGTCAGTTCCTCGGTGAGCTGCATCATGTTTTGGTTGGCCTTCAGGTCGGGATACTGTTCGGAAACCATCATCAGGCGGCCCAAAGTACCAGCCAACCCGCTTTCAGCCGAGATCAGGTTCTTCATGGTGCCGGCGTCCCCGGGATTGGCGGCGGCAGCCTGCGAGGCGGTGTAGGCGATGTTGCGCGCCTTGGTGACGTTTTCCAGCGTTTCGCGTTCGTGCTTGATGTAGCCCTTGGCGATCTCGACCAGGTTGGGAATGAGGTCGTAGCGGCGTTTGAGTTGCACGTCAATTTGCGCGTAGGCGTTCTTGAAACGGTTGCGCAACGTGACCAGCTTGTTGTAGCCGCCAATGACGAAACCAACGGCGCCCAACAATACCAGCACCAGCACCACGGCAATAATCACTCCAATGATCATAATTTTCCTTTGTTAAATTTGACTTACAATTAGGCCAAAGCATCCCGCCGGGCAATGATAATTTGCCCGTCATTTTGGAATCGGTTCCCCGGAGCGCTGGCGCGCCAAGGAGGGAACGTCTTGCCTCAAGGCTCCACCAAAACCGGCATCCCCACCCACACCAGCTTCGACAGATATTCCGCATCCCAGTTCGTCAGCCGGAAGCAGCCGTGCGATTCCGTGCGGCCGACCTGCTCCGGATTGGGGGTGCCGTGGATGCCATAACCGGTCCGGTCCAGGCCAATCCAGGCCACGCCGACCGGATTGTTCGGGCCGGGTGGCAGGATCAGCTTGTGGCCTATGGCTTGAAGCTCGGCTGCTTCGGGAAAAAGTTCCGGGTCCACGGTATAATTGGGATTGGGCGCCACCACGATGACGTGCAACTCGCCCACCGGACGTTTTTCGACATGTTGCGCGATGCTGCACGGGAAATGCGCGATCAAATTCGTTTCCGCATCGAATGCCTCCAGGAATTTTTCCGCCAGGTGAATGACCACGAACGCCGCCTTGTCATCCGTCTCGGGATATTCCACGGCGGGAACGTGCAGGACCGTGCCCGGGGCGATATTCGTCCAGTTCAAACCCAGGTTGAGCCGCCGAACCAGTTCGGGATGCGAATGACTTTTCTCGGCGACGAGTTCCAGCTCGGTCTCATAATCGAGCGCCGACTGCTCTGATTTGGCGAGCCAGGTTTTGCCGATCGGCTGGAGGCGCGCGAGGTCATTGGTCGTGACGATGTAGGTTGTCAGCAGGGGCGCGTCGAGCATCAGCTTCGCCCGCGTGTTGGTGTCGAGCAAACCCGTCGGGGGCAGGTTTTGGGTTTCCTGAAAAACAGAAATCGCCGCCCGCGTTTGCGAGCCCAGCGCGGCGTCCAGCGATCCCGGTGAAATGCCCCGGCGCGCCAGCGCCACCTGGGCTTCAAAGACGTCACGCACCGGACGCGGAAAATCGCCGGGCGCCTGGTGTCCAACCACCAGCGGTTTCAACTGCACCCGGGTCGGGACAGAGGGCCGCGGCCGGGCCGGTTTTTTTGATTGTGCATGCCACCAGCAGAACCAGAGCGCGAGGGCGATGATGGCGGGAACCAGCAACCAACGAAAGCCACCGCCGCGCTGATCACGCCGCGTGCGGCTAAAACGATGTCGGGTGTCCCGAGGCACGCGGAGATTAAGCCACAGACAAAACGGCAACCCAAGACCGAAGTCGCCCTTAATTCAAATTCAGGACCGCATCGCCGATCAATTTCGCAGCGGCATCGTAACCGACCAGATGGGTGTTGACGACCAGGTGATAGAGCAGCGGATCGTTGATATTCGCGCTGAAATACCGTTTGAGGTAACGTTCCCGGGCGCGATCCTGGTTCAGGCAGAATTTGTACGCTTCATTCACGGTAAGGTTGTAAAACCGATGGGCGTGCTCGACGCGTTTGTCGAGCGGCGCCACCAACCGGACATGGAGGACGTGCGGGAGCCTGGCCGTGATCATCGTGGCGCCGCGGCCCACCAGGATCACGTTCCCCAACCCGGCCAGCTTGAGAATGGTCTCGGCCGTTTGCTCGATGATCTCCTGCGCCGGCGGATGCACGGCAAATACATCAGCCAGGATGTCATCAATTTGTGAAACGCGATCTTCGGGCAGGAATTTGGCCAGGCGGGTCGGCAGATTGTGATCTTCCAGCACCTTGTCGATCAGGTTGCGGTCGAACACCGTCCACGGACAGGCATCTCCGGAGGAATGATGATGCAAATAATGAGCCAGCTTTTCAGCCACGATAACCGCGCCGCACCCGGCCTGACGCGAAAGGGTCACCGCCCGGCGGGCATTTTTCTCCACCAATACACCGGGCTTTTGTGCACCTTGAAGCTGGCTGCTGATGAAGGACTGACAAAGTTCGGTGCTGGCGCTGGCATTCGCATTCATGACTATCGGCCTTTCAATCATCGAACCGGCACGGTGGCGGGCGCCATGTTCGTCATCGACGGTTTCCACCTAAAAGTAACGCCGCCGCAACCAGTTGCAATGGGGTCGACAACGATTTGATGATGACTAATCCTAATGATTAATCGCTCCCGGGCCGGTGAATGGCCGGGACAGCATTTCGGAGTAAGCGCCCGCAATTTGCTCCATCAGCGGCGACGACGGGACCGGTTCGCCATTGAAGGCCGCCACCGGCACGATGCCGAGAGCGCTCTGGGTGATGAAAATGCCCTGGGAATTCCGCAACGCCTCCGGTTTGATGACGCGCTTGTTCGTGGTCAGGCCGAGGGACTGGCAGATTTCCAGAATCACCGCCCGGGTGATGCCGGGCAGCACCCCACGACCCGTGGGCACGGTGCAGATGGCGTCCTGATACACCCAGAACAAGTTCCCGCTCGTCGTCTCGGCCACTTCCCCATTCGAGTTGATCAGCAACGCTTCGTCCGCGCCCTGCCCCACCGCCTCCCCGCGGGCCAGGACATGGGCGAGCTTGTTCAGGGTCTTGAAGGATGAAAGCGGATCGGCAGCGAGAACGCGAAACGACGAGGTGATCAGGCTCCACTGGACGGGAGCCTCCGGCAACGGCGCCTCATGCAGCGTCATCACGACCGTCGGCCGTCCATCCGCCTTGGGCGCATAACCGCGTTCCCCCGGCCCGCGCGTCAGCGTCAGGCGCAGGATCGCCTCGGGCCTCCGGTTTTGTTCAATGAGCTGGCCGGCGAAATCCTGCAATTCCCTCGGCGTGAACGGGCATTTGATTTTCAGAAAATCCGCCCCGCGCGTCATTCGTTCCAGATGCTGGGCCATGCGAAATGGCCGACCGCCACACACGCGTATCGTCTCAAAGAGTCCGTCGCCATACATGAAACCGCGGTCGTTGATGGGAATGACCGCGCGGGCTTCGGGCACAAACTGGCCGTTGAGAAAAACAATCATGGGTCTCAATTCCTAATAATCATTCAACTACCCGAAACCTCGTGAATCCGCGAGCAGAAAATCTCCACGGCAGCCGTTTCAACCGCGTGCCGGTGCGGAGACCATTTCCCGTGGCACGGGAAACTTTAACGCCGCCAGAAAGCCCGCGGCTTTCGCCAGGGTTTCCTCGTATTCCGCTGCGGGATCGGAATCAGCCACGATGCCCGCCCCAACACTGAAATGCGCGAAGCCATCTTTGCAAAGCGCCGTGCGAATGGTGATGCTCAACTGGCTTTCACGATTGAAACCGAGATAGCCGTGGCAGCCGCAATACGGCCCGCGCGCCACCGGCTCCAGTTCGTCAATGATTTCCATTGCCCGGAATTTCGGCGCGCCAGTGATGCTGCCGCCGGGAAAACACGCCGCCAGCGCCGCCAGATGCGTCACCTTCGTTCGCAGCCGGCCTTCGACGGTCGAGACGAGGTGCTGCACCTGCGCGAACCGCTCGAGCCGCGCCAGTTCCGGCGTCAGCACCGAACCGAACTTGCACACCTTGCCCAGATCGTTGCGGAGCAAGTCTGTGATCATCACCAGTTCGGCCAGCTCCTTGGCGCTGGTCTGTAGTTCATAAGCGAGTTGCGCGTCGCGCGTCGGGTCGGCGCCGCGCAGGCGCGTGCCCTTGATGGGCCGCGTCTGGATGTGCGAACCGCTCAATCGCAAAAATAATTCCGGCGACGACGACGCCACCTGGCAATCGCCATAATCGAAGAACGCTGAAAATGGCGCAGGCGACACCGCGCTCAATCGCTGAAACAATTCCCAGCCGGACAACTGGCATTGGGCCGTCAGCCGCTGCGAAAGGTTCACCTGGTAGATGTCCCCGGCGCGGATGTAACGCTGGGCGCGATCGACGGCGGAAAGGAAATCGGCGCGGGTAAAATTGGAAATCACTTCCTTTCGCTGGGGCGAGCTCTGCGAGTCCCTGACTTTTACGGATGGATCAGGGCGTGGCAGAGCTCCGCCCTCCAAAGATAACATGGTCCGCCAGAATTCCATTTGCTCCCCTGCCCGCTTTTCGCTGCGCGACCCATCGGCGGCGAGGCCGGTGGAAACGACACTGACCCGGTCAAGATGATGATCGAAAACAACCAGGCTGCTGTAAAAACCGACGTGGCATTCGGGCAGTTCGAGGTCGTTGGCGGCACGGCGCGGAAGTTTTGGCTCGGTGAAATTCTTCAGGTCGTAACCCCAACAGCCAAAACAGCCGCCGAGCGGGAACGGCAGGTCGATCTCGTCCAGCACTTCGCAACGTGCCAGCAGCGCGTCCAAAATCTGCCAGGGATTGCCAAACTGGAGATCGGGTCTGGCATCCGGGGTCTGGGGTCTGGAGATTTCGCAGCGCGAGCCGAAGGAACAGAAGTTGAGAAACGGTCGCGCGGCGACGAACGAATACCGCGCTTGCGGCGAATCGAACGATGATGTTCGCAGCAGAACGACACCCGGCTCTCCACGCAGGCGTTCAACCAGTGATTCCGGCGTGTGGGCGGTGGCAACTTCCTGGATCACCGGGCGCATCACAACCCGGGAAGTCTAACCCCGGCCGGCTCCGGCACGCCATGCCAAAGCGTCAACCGCCGCCTCAGCGCCGGACAAACAGCAGAATCAGCAGGTCGATGGCGAAGAAAACCACAATGATGGCTTCCAGCCACAACATTCTTTGCTCGTTCACCTCGGCGTGAAAGACGCTGTACAGCTTGTCGAGCTGGGCGAGACGTTGTTCCACGCTGGCCCGCCATTGGTCGAGATAAAACCGGTCCCGAGCACCGAGGTAAACCCGGGCGAGATGCCAGTCGCCGAAAAATTTTGTGATATGCGTGACCTCGTCGGTGAGTTTCGCCACGTCCACGCGGAAACGTCGCAAATGGCGCAGGGTCTTGGTCGCCCCGCCAAACAACGGCGGCCGCCGGCGGTCCAGGTCGTCATAGGCGCGATCGAGATACGTGTCGAGGCGGCGGTCCATCACGCGGAATTCTTCGAGTTGCAGGTTCGCCAGTTCCAGCGCGTACAACACATCGTCCACGTAACCCGTCAGGTCCACCACCAGCGCCGCGTCCCAGTCGATCACCGCCAGGTCCGTGTTTTCAAACGAGCGCTGGATGCGCAGCACCTCGCCCACCTGGGCCTCGCTCAACTGGTTCGCCGCCGTCTCGGTGAGCAGACCCGCCACCTCTCGCCGCTGGTCGCCCAGCCAGCGGTTCACGTCGTCCACCCCGGCCAGGCCGGTCAGGCAAAACACCGTGTAAGCCTCCGGCGGCGGCGGAAATTCCGTGCGCCCCACCATCAAATCCCCGAGGCTGTCGCAGGTCTCCGCGCACAGTTTCAACGCCACCGCATCCAGCGTCTGCCCGTTCTCCAGCTTCGGGTTGTGAAATGGCATCAGATCGGCGAGCGCAACCACTTCAAACACCACCCGGAGCATGACGGTGACCACGCCCACGTCATAGACGCGAATCAACAACCGGACGGGTGCGCCGTGCAGCTGGGCGGGCAGCGGGTGCGGCTCAATGGCGAGCGGTTTGTAGAGCGGCATGTCCTTCGGCAGCGTGCGATCCATCCGGATTTCGAACGGGAATGGCTTTTCCGACAGGATTTCCTCCACCCGCGGCGTGATGATTTCATTCGCCACGTCAAACGCATAAAGATAAACCACCTCGCCCTTCATCGTAATTAAAGCCTACTCCCGCCCCGGGGTTTGTCGAGGCGGGAGAAATCTTGATGATGCCAATAATTTTTCAGAATGACTTGCCAAAAGCCTGAGTCCCGGGCAAATTTCGCCGCGTCACAAACAACCTCGTTACAACCTGATGTCTCTATTTTTATTTTGGACAGCCATTGGTTTTGTCAGCGGTGTCGTTTTCGCCTCGTTTTTTGAGTGGACGTTGCATCGCTATGTCATGCACCGGCCGATCGGAAAATTCACCTACCCGTATGTGACCCACGCGCTGGTGCATCACCGCATTTTTAAATCCGACCACACCTACCACCTCATCGACGAAAAAGACAAGCTCACCATCCCGATGGCTTGGTGGAACGGGCCGGTGTTGATTGCCGTTGGGTTGCTGCCGTTCCTGCTGTTGGCCCTGCTTTCCGGCGAATGGGGGATCATCTGTGGCGCGGCGTTGGCCTGTGGCGTGTACTATGGCGCCTATGAATACATGCATTGGTGCATGCACCTGCCGCGCAAACGCAACGTGGAACGTTCGGGGATCTTTTTCCGATTGAACGGGCACCATCTGCTGCACCATCGTTACATGGGCAGAAACTTCAACGTCGTATTCCCGCTGGCGGATTTTTGCCTGGGCACCCTGCTGTTGCGCTCCAAAATCCATTTTCCCCAGGCCATCGGACCGTCCGTCCCCAACGTCCAACCCCGAACCCCGCGCCCGGATGTCGTGCCCGCCGCGTGAGCCGGCAGGCCAAAGGCGATTCGCACCGGCCGGATACGGCCTGCTTCACAGTAAAAGCTTTTCGGCTGCCTCGACCATGTTCTTGCAGGTGACCATCCGGGGACGTTTCCGGTAATGAAAAAGAGCGAGGATATCCAACCCGATGTCCTTGGTCGGATCCGGAATCACGCGCACCAACAGACCCACGCCGCTTTGGTCGGCCAATTCCATTAGCCGCCCCAACTCCATGCGACAGGCGAGGTCCATGGAATCCAGCCGCCCGAAATCCGCCAGCAAACGGAAGCCCGGCGACAAATCTGCAGCCATGGCTTTGGCATCCTCGTAGCCGCGCCGCAGCTCCTCCGGCGTCACATGCTGGATGTAACTCAGGTGAAGCAACTGCCTTGTCTTGTTCAATGCGACCAGAAACATGATTCGAAGGTAGCCCTTCGCCGGCCGGATTTCGACAAAAAATCGCGGGTCATGGCTCCCGCGGACCCGGCCGGTGGGGCACCAAGAAGTCCTCTATACACCGCCACCGCCACCGAAGCCATCGCCGGCCACAAGGATGATCGGCAGGAACATGGCGATCACGATGCTGCCGACAACCACGGCCAGAAAAACAATCATGACCGGTTCCAGCAGCGAAGTCATGGCGCTGACGGCGTTGTCCACCTCCTCGTCGCAGCTATCGGCGATTCTCATCAGCATATCCGGCAGCGCGCCGGCCTGCTCACCCACGTCCACCATGCCCGAAACCATGGCCGGAAAGATTCGCGATTCCTTCAGCGGTGCGGCAATGGTCCCGCCCTCCTTCACGCTGTCATGGATCTTGGAAATCACGCCGCCCACGACGACGTTGCCGGCAGTTTCCTTCACGATGGTCAACGCCTGGAGAATGGGCACGCCGCTGCCGAGCAGGGTTCCCAAGGTCCGGGCAAATCGCGAAAGCGCCACCTTTCGGAAAACGTTGCCGGCGACGGGAGCGTTCAGTTTGAAGCGGTCAAACAGCCCCCGGCCGGGCCGGGTGCGAACCAAAATCTTCAGCGCCACCGCCAGGACCAACAGCACCAATCCAACCATAATATAATGGCTCCGGAACGCTTCGCTGATATGCAAGACCAGCAGGGTGAACGCCGGCATCGGCCGGCCGTTGAGCAGCCCTTGAAAGACTGCCTGGAAACGTGGAATGATAAAAACCATCAACAGGGTGAGAATGCCCGCGGCGACCGTCATCACGGCGACCGGATAAAACATGGCGGCCTTGAGCTTGCCTTTGATCTTAAGCGCCTTCTCCATGAATTCTGCCTGGCGACGGAGTGCCACCTCGAGGATGCCGCCGATTTCGCCAGCCTTGACCATGCTCACGAAGAGCGGGCTGAAAACCTTGCGATGCGCCCCCAAGGCCTCCGACAACGTGCTCCCACCTTCAATGGCCGCCGCCACATCCGTGATGACCTGCCTGAGCGCCCGGTTCTCCGTCTGCTCCTGCAAGAGTCGCAATCCGCGCAGCAGCGGCATCCCCACATCGATCAATGTCGCCAGTTGACGGGTAAATACGGCAAGGGCCGCCGGCTTGATTCTTCCCTGCGGCATTCGCAGGGGCGGAATCTTGAGCCTTTGGGAAACCACCAAAGCCCGGCGCGGTTTGCGCTGGAAGGGCATGGTTGGGGCTACCCGCGTCGGAAACAACCCCATTTCCTTGATCCGCCTCAAGGCCTCATTTTGATCGGAAACCTCCAGCGAACCTTGGAATTTTAGTCCGCCGGCATTCACCGCTTCATAGCAATAGTTGGACATAACAGCCTCGCTTCCAGCCCGCCTTGCCACGCAGGTGTTCTTTGTTGGTTTGGACAGTGCCCGGACCGCTTCGTCACGCGTTCACCGCGAGGGCGACTCAATCCGGGGATGGAATGGATTCTCGTGCCAATGGCTTTTGGTCAAAGCCATTGAAGATGGAGGTTCCGCCAATTTGTTTGCGGTCATGGGTTGCGCAGGTATGATGAGGCCAGAATAAATTTATGAGCGCTGAAAGCATGTGGGGTGAGATCAATGACCCGATCAACCAGAGAACGCCAACCTCGATTTTACGCGAGCAGGCTTTGATTTTGAACCAGCTCACCAAGGGCGTGTTAATCGGCTCGATCGAGCAGGAGCCGACCGCCAACAACACCCTGGTTTACAACTTTGCCATAACGGCTCCCGCCATCAACAATCATAAGTTTGCGATTTTGACCGTCCAATATTCCATCACCATCTATCCCCTGACCTTGACGGATCACACTACCCAGGTGCAAAGACAGTGTCTAAACGAAGAGAGTTTTACCTCCACCCTCAAGGGCATATTGTCCTCCACCCAGGTGAAGCGGGTCATCTCCGCCCTGTTGATCCAGAGCCAGGACTCCAAGCAGGTTCAGTCAACCGGGTAGCCGAGGGATGGCAGCCGGACCAACAGCCGATGGCAGGGCTTCGGCAAGTTGAAAGATTTGCCCTGATGCCGCGCAATGTCAGGCAAGCAGGATAATCACACCGCGTTTCGGCAAATTATAATCATCCGTTGGAGGGACGGCGATTGAATCATGAACATGATTCGGGTAGCGATCCTGCTTTCCAGGCTGCTGTTTGTGGCGTCTCAAGGCCGCTGAGACTGGCGTTGAAACACAACCGGTTCCGAAAAAATCCCATCCCAAACCACCCGCCCTCGCAAATGACTGCCCGTGCGTTTGAAACCCAGCGAGCCGGTAATCATATAGTGGGCCGGCCGGCCCTGGGAATGTTCCTTCAGGGCATCGTTTCTCACGAATTTCATGATCGAGGGCAGGGACAGCAAGTCCGAGGCGATCAAATCATTGTCCCGGTAGATGGAATACTTTTGTTTCGAACTGTTCATGAATGATTCAGCCGGAAAATATCTGTTGGTTGACGCGCCACCGATGAAATCAGCTATTACCGCCAATGTCCACACATCCTTTGGAAAATATCGCTCCCAGGCGTGACAAAACGACGAAATTAAATGACAGTTTTCCTGTCACCTCTTTGGCTTTTGCAGGGACATATCCGGCAGTATGATAACCCATGGAACAATGACAACAGCAGATTGCAGTGATGCCGAACTTGTCTCCCGCGCCCTGGGCGGTGATCGGGACGCCTTCAACCAGATCGTCAGGCGGCATCAGATATTGATTTGCTCGCTGGCCTACAGCCGGATTGGCCATCTCGGCCTGAGCGAGGACGTGGCTCAGGAAACGTTCATCACCGCGTGGAAACACCTCCGGCTTTTGCGCGAACCGGCCAAGCTCCGGGCCTGGCTGTGCGGCATCGTCCGGAACCGGATTCAAAAGTGCCTGCAGCGGGAGGGGCGCCAACCGGTCCATAATGCCGAACCGTTGGAAGCCGCCGATGACTCGCCGGCACGCGAGGAACTTCCGTCGGACCAGACCATTGGCCGGGAGGAGGAGGCGATCTTGTGGCGTTCGCTGGAAAAAATTCCGGAGGTCTATCGCGAGCCCCTCATCCTGTTTTATCGGGAACACCAGTCCATCGAATCCGTGGCCGAGGCACTGGACCTGTCCGAAGACGCCGTCAAACAGCGCCTGTCGCGCGGCCGCAAGCTGTTGCAGGAGGAAGTGCAGGCTTTCGTGGAAAACACGTTGCGCCGGACGGCACCGGGGCAGTCCTTTTCCAGCGCGGTGCTCGCTGCGTTGCCGCTGACAGCTGGCTCGGCGGCGACCGCAGGCGCGGGCGCAGCGGCCAAAGGCACGGTGGCGGCAAAATCGGGTTTGCTGGGAGCGTGGCTGGCACCCCTCATCGGGCTGGTGGGGGGTATCACCGCCCATTGGCTGATCGTCCGGGCCGCTCCGACAGTCCGGGAATACCGGATCAAAAAAATCGCCTTCATCAGCCTTTGGATTTTCGTGCTCGCATGGTGCATAGCCGGCCAGCTTGCCATGCGCGCCTTGAGCCAACGGTTGGATTGGAGTGACCAGACCTTTTTCATGGTGATGTCGGGCTTTTGGTGGTTCTACGCCATCGTCGTGGCCACCTTGTGCATTGTGATGTTCCGGCGGGTTCTTTCCATTCGCGAACAGAGCGAGGCCGCCAGCGAACCCCCCCGGCCGACCATGGCCCCGCTGGAACCGGGGTCGCGAGTGATCCTGGTTGTCGGCCTCTATCTGGCCTGCTTCTGGGGGTTTATCCATCTCGCGTGGCAGGCGCATGACCCGGTGTGGGCTGCAATCATCACGAGCCTGATGGTCGTACTGGGCGCCTGGCATTACTTTCAACGCCGGGCCCGCACCGGTTTGCCAATCATGCGGACAACCATCGGGCATCTGGCCCTGATTTGGGCAGTAATTCTAGTGATCCTAAACCTGCGACTAGACGTGTGGGTGGCGTCCCTGCATGGATTGGACCTGGCCGCAATGCACCGCCTGCTGCCGGTTTGGATGGTTCCCGTCCTCACGCTGGCCCTGCTGATCTGGATTGGGTTGATACTGACCCTGACGAAACCCAAACCCCGCCACTAGGCACTTGAGTCGCCAGCCGGGCGGCGGAGTCTTGGAAAAATAAAACCGGTGCGCTTCAGGCATTCCCGATATTCCGCGCTGTATGCGGAAAGTTGTGCCTCCTCCAGCCGCGCCCGGTAACGCAACAGGCAGATGTGTATGGTGACCAGAATGAAGTAAGCCGCCGAAAAGAATCCGAGGGCATTGCCAGCGCACATGCAAATCCAACCCAGATACATGGGATGGCGCACCCATCGATAGGGCCCGCCCAAAACCACCTTCCGCACCTCGACAAATATGCCAAAGGAGCGTCCCAGGAACAGGATCCCCCATAGCGCAACCGCCGGCCCAACGACGATGAGCACAATGGCGGCAATGGTGGCCGGCATTCGCAAGCCGGCCGGGCAAAGATCTTTTTGCAGTGCGGTCGGAAACCAGGGAACCGCACTGTACGTGAGGGTGAAAAAGGTCGTGGCCAAAGGGATGAGAATGTCTTTGAGTCTTTGCGGCGGCACCGCGGCACGGCGCGCCAGCAGCAACAACGCTGCGGTGAAGAAGAACAGCAGCACCTGGGTGAGGTGTCGGACGGTTTGAACCACCACCGCGCCTTCGGTGGCGGGTTGGCCGTTCCAGCCCAGCCACGGTTTCTGGAGCTCAAACCAGGCAAGATACAAATAAACGAGCGACAGCACGTACCGCTCGGTGAAAACCGCAATCAGGGCCGCCTTGCGGTTCAGGGTCGTGGACATCACATCGCGCGGAGGTGCAAAAACATGCCCGCGACCTTGGCGGGACCACCGGGGATGGCACTGTCACAGGGCGGCATGTTTTTTCTCACGATGAAAAACATGTTCGGGCTCCCTTTTCGTGTCGAGAAGAATTTGGGCCCCGGAACGGGTACGATTGCGGCGTCCAGGAACCCGACTCCGTTTTGCCGGGGCGGGTGGATGAGGTTTAATCCGGTCCTCCGGCGCCGGCCGGTTTTTTGGAGACCGTCATGGCCCGATAAGTCACGGGCACCTGCCAGTCCGCATAATTTGGACTAAAGGCTTTCATGACACTGACCGTTTGCTGGCGGAAGGTCGTTTCGATGAGGTTCCCCTGCCCCGGCCAGATTTTGAAATGGACCCGCAGAAAACTCCAGCCGCCGCCCTCCGCTGTTTCCACCTGGCCGGTTGTCGGCTCGCTCAAGATGATCGCGCCGAACTGCCCCCACATGCCCTTGGCGACATTCACCACGGTTTCCACCGCCTTTTCACGGTCGACCCCAGCCGGGATCTGGACGTCCGCATATGCATAAATGCCGCCGAAGGGAAACCGGCTGACATTGGCGATGGTGCGATTGGGAATGAATATCTCCTGGTTGTAAAAATTGACGAGCTTGGTGAACCGCAGGCCGATTTCCTCTACGCGCCCGACGACCACGACGGTGCCGGCAATTTCCACCAGGTCACCCACGTCCATGGTATCCGAAAAAATCAACGTCAACCCGATGACCACGTCCTGCACCAGCCCCTGGGAACCAAAGCTGATCGCCAGGCCGATCACGGAGGCGCTCGCCAGATACGCCGTCAATTTGACGCCCAGTTCCTCCAAAAACAATCCCACGGCAAGAAAGTAGATGACGAAGGTGACGCCGCTGGCAATGAGCCGGGTGAGCGTGATGAATTTTGGCTGTTGCGTCACGAACCCGAGCGGATTCTCCTGCGCCTGGCTTTTGTGGATGAGCCATTCGCTGATATGCCGGGTGACCTTGACCAACACATGCACAAGCACGGCCAGGACGATGATGAGCAGGATCCGCGTTCCAGTGGATGATTCATGCGTGAAAAAATGGCCGTAAAGGCGGCCCATGACGGTTCCAGGCAATTCTCCCAAGGACGAGGCGGGAGTCGAATTGGTCATGTTCATCAAAAATCCTTTGGCAAATCATTCCGCGCGCAATCCGCCCTCCACCCAATCTGGCGGGGCTGCGCCGGTGGAAGAACATTTAACCCGGTTGGGGAAACTTCGCAAGAATGAGCGCGCTGCGCAACAGCGTGTCCAGCCGCCGATGGCCCCGCTGCCGGCATCCACCACCGGCCAGGTTCAATGCTTGGGCGGGTTGTTCGTCTGCGATGCGGCGTCCGCGGGTTTGTAAAGACCGGTCTTGATGAAGGGCTCCAGTTCCGTGCCGTAACCCGCCGCGGCCATTTGTTCCACCGGAATGAATCTCAACGATGCCGAGTTGATGCAATAACGCAAATGCGTCGGCCCCGGGCCGTCATCGAAAACGTGGCCGAGATGCGAGTCCGCCGTTTTGGAACGGACCTCGGTCCGCTCCATGAAGAAGGAGTTGTCCTTGTGCTCCACGATTTTTGAATCCGCCAGCGGCTTCGAGAAGCTTGGCCAGCCGCAACCGGAATCAAATTTGTCCAGCGAACTGAACAGCGGTTCGCCCGACACCACATCCACGTAAATGCCCGGCTTATGGTTGTCCCAATATTCGTTGGCAAACGCCGGCTCCGTGGCCGCCTCCTGCGTGACCACAAACTGTTCGCGGGTCAGTTTTTTTTTCAACTCCGCCGCATCCGGTTTTATGTAATTTGTCATATTCGCTGGCTGCTGGTTTGAAACCCCGTTCGTCGGCTCGCCGCCCGCGCCGCGCAGCAGACCCCACGCTCCCGCCACCGCCAATATCATGGCGGCCAATCCAATGGCTCCGGCCGATTTCATGTTATTCACAATCTTATTTCTTGGCGCCCGCAATGCCCTTGTCGCCTCCTGCCATGGCGCAACCCTGCAGAAACAGCAACCGAGGAATTGTTTCCAAGTCAATGGACAGGGCGCCGGCCCAATTGTTCAACGAGCCCCGGCTCATATTCCACTGCTTGATTTCATCCGCGCCGGTCCAACCATGGGCGGGAACCGTCGCGTGGTCTCGCGGACCAAATCCCGCCGCCTCATGGCAAATGCCGGCCATCGCTCCGCCGCCATCCATGTTGCCACACGATGATTGACGGCACCCGAAGTAATTGCGACTTTTCCGGCCATGAAAATCCTCAAACTCCTTCTCGCGCTGGCCATCACCGCGGCGATGATCGCTTTGCCGTCAACGCTGGCGGCGCAGACCAATGCGCCCGCCGTCACCACGACCAATGTCCCACCGGAGATTCGCCCAAACTCCGCCATCATACCCGTGCCGCGCACGGACCGCAGCACCAACCGCCAGTCCCTCGTGCTGCAACGCGCCAAGGATGCACCCGGCGGTTACGACATCGAATTCATCGGCGACTCCATCACCCAGGGATGGGAAGGCGCGGGCAAGAATGTGTGGCAGGAATTTTACGGCAAGCGCAAAGTCATCAATTTCGGCGTCGGCGGCGACCGCACCCAGCACGTCCTCTGGCGCTTTGAACACGGCCAGCTCGACGGCATCCAGGCCAAAGTCGCTGTCGTCATGATCGGCACCAACAATTCCAATAATCAGGACAACACCGAGGCCGAAATCCTCGAAGGCGTCACCGCCATCGTGCAGCAAATCCGCACGCGGCAGCCGGACACGAAGATTCTGCTGCTGGGCATTTTTCCGCGGGGCAAAACCTTCAGCCCGCAGCGCGGCAAGATCCTTCAAGTCAACCAGGCCCTGGCCCGGCTCGACGATGGCAGCCACATCTTCTACTTCGACCTGGGTTCCCAGTTCATTGAGAACGACGGGTCCATCTCCAGGTCCATCATGCCTGACTATCTGCATCCCAACGAGGCCGGTTACCGGATTTGGGCGAATGCCACCGAACCGAAGCTGAAACAACTTCTGGGCGAATAATCGTTCACCGCCGCTGTACCAGTGTGCGACGCCGCAAGAAACCGGCGGGGAATTGCCACCCCAGGCACGGCACGGGCACCCACGGGCAGAAGAAAGGCGCTGGTGAAGCGATACCAGCGCCTGTGAGGGACAGACTGCAGTCTCTTGTTATTGACGCATCCATCACAGCATCTGGACTGAATTTCGTCAAAGGCAGATCGGAAACAAACCGGTGACTTTCTGGAAAACCCAGAGAATTTCACCCCCTCCGGAAGCAATCCATCCCTGCAAACCGGCGATATGTCCCTGATTTCTGGCATGGCCCACTGAAAGAAGAGGCATTTTGGGGGGCTGGGTGACAATCCCGGGGAAGCCAAAATTTTTCGCGGGGATGCGCCTGAATTTGCTCGGATTGGAAAAGCAGCCGGCGGCAGTCAGTGGGCGTTTTCCTTGAAAAGCAGCAACAGTCGCTGGCACTTCGGAATGTCGGGCGCCAACAATTCCCCGTTCAACGGTGTGTTCAAAAACTCGCTGTACCCGGGCAGGTTCCGGAGCTCCGCCGTGTCCAAATCGCGGAACGCCATCGCCGAGTTGGGAAAATTCCGCTGCTCAATCGATTCGTGGATCAGGGGAATGACGTGATGATGACGCGGATCACGGCTTATCTTTGCAAAAAGGGCAATCACCGCCGGCTCCTCGCCCTCCAGCGCCTGCATGAAATTGCCGTCCTTGTAGAGCAGCAACCCCGTGATGCCCGCCTGCGTATTCCGCTGAACGCTGCGCTTGAGCAGTTCCCTCAACTCCGTCTGGCTCAACAATTTAGAGGCAGTGCTTGTGTATACAATCTGGAATAAAGACCCCATAACCCAAAGTATATGTGCAGCTAATGTGACTCGGCTTCCTGGGAAAATCAAATGACTTCTCCTGTTGAAGCCTTGCCCGCGCCATGATCCAGATGAGAATGGTGATTTATGGCCGGCAACGGATGGCACGCTCCTGCCCCGGCGATTTGTACCGGCGGACCGTGCGCACCCGGGAGCGAAGCGAAAACGGATGACTTGCCGCCTCAGGCCGGGGCGGAAACGGAATGGCCGTCCATCCACTCTCTGCCCAGAGTCCATAAAGTGTCCGGTTGAAGTGTTTGCTCCAGGATCGGGAACACGGTTTTCTCCTCGCGCCGGAAGTGTTCGCGGGTGGCTGCCAGCGCCGTTTTGAGCAGGTGTCGCGCCTCCGCCGCATCGGTCGCGCGCTGGAGTCGCTTGAACCGGTCGTCAATTTCGTGATGATCCTGATGGAGACGGTTCAGCGCCCCCCGGTCAGCAAGGGCTTGATCCAGGGCCGAGTAAGCCAGATGCGTTTCCGTTTCCCCATGAGTTCTCAACATGCCTTCCACCACCATCGCCAGCAACTTCACCTCCGAAGCGGATGGGGCGCCATTCAGAACCCTTTCGATTTGATCAAACACTTTGCGGAAAACTGTGTGTTCCATGACGAGGGCTTGAGTGATGGTTTCCATGCTTTACAGATTGCACACCCGGATGCGGCATTCAAGTTTGGATCTGTGACTTTTTTCTGCGGGCGGCGGAAGGCGCGGGCCTTGGCGAGCGAACGCGTTTCCGGGCAAAGGCGAAGCGGGAGATGTCAGGGCAGGACCACGTCAATTTCATGCGGTCGCGATTCCTGCCGCAGGCATGAGCAACTCACGGCGGACACCGGCAGTTCCGTCCAACGTGCAATAACCGGTTGCGGAACCTTTTCCTGATGAAGAGCGCTTCCGGCATCTGGTCCGAAATCATCCGGCGGCTCGTCCGCCTCCGCCAATGCGGGGAATCCGCCCACAGGACAATTTTTGATGTGTCTTTGCCAAAAAGGCGGTGGCATCGGCATCTTTTCCTGAAACATTCAATCCGGAAATTGCTTTTTGCGGGGCACCCACCGGGTTGGTGGATAGTGGCTGCTGGCTGGCGGGGAAGCCCAGGGCAAAAATCAATCCCTATCCCAACATGATACAATGGAATGAACAGTTCATGACCGGTTCCAGCCAGCTTGACCAGCAACACCGGATGTTGATCAACAACGTCAATCATCTGGAGGGGATGTTGACCATCACCAATCCCACCCGGGAGGAATGCGAATTTGTAATCCATCTGGTGGATTTTCTGGACAGTTACGCCACCACGCATTTCGAATTTGAGGAACAGTGCATGGAGCGTTACCGGTGCCCGGCCCATCAGAAAAACAAACTGGCCCACGAACAATTCCGGGGCTTTTTCCAGAACTTCAAGGAACGCTACAAGGCGGAAGGTTTCCGCCGGGAAGTCATTTTGAGCCTGCTTCAGGTGGCCAAACAGTGGATTGAGGAGCACATTTTGCAGGTGGATACCCAGCTCAGACCTTGCATCAAAGGCTGACCTTGAAAGCGTCAGTTTTGGCCGTTCACCGCCGGAAGGACAACAGCCATGAAGCAGGATGAGGAACATCTCCGTTGCTTTCGATATCCGCCGGCAGTTGCGCCCACAGCGTAATAGCAGGACAAGAGTCTTCAGCGGAATCAGACGACGAAAGCAAAATGCTGACGGTGGTTTCCAACCTTTTTTCCCTTCTATTAAACAACGTAGCGGCAGGCAGCCGCAGCCAAAAAACCTGGTGAATATCCGGCGCCCTGATGGCTAAACGACTGTAATCAGGTTGAGATTCAGTGGACGTTTTCCTGGAAAAGCAACAATAGTTGTTGGCCCTCGGGAAAATCCGGCGCAGGCAAATCCCCGGTCAGAGGCGGTTTCAAAAAATCACTTTCGTCGGGCGACGTCCTGAGTTCCGGCGCATTTAAATCGCGGAACGCCATCGCTGAGTTGGAAAAGTCCCGCCGGCTGATCGGCCCATGCGTCAGGGGGATGACGTCATGATGCCGCGGGTCGCGGCTTATCTTCTCAAATAGGGAAATCACCACCGGCTCCTCACCCTCCAGCGTCTGCATGAAGGTGCCGTCAAAGTGGAGCAGCAACCCGGTGACGCCCGACTGCGCGTTTCGCTGGACGCTATCCTGGAGCAACGCCTTCAAATCGGCCCGACTGAACGATTCACTCGCAGTGCTCTTGTAGACAATCTGGAACAAAGACCCCATAACCCAATGTATAGGTGCATCTAATGTCACCCATCTCTGGCAAAAATCAAATGACCTTTCTTAATAAAAACTTCGCCCACCCGATGAGCCGACACGGAACGGCGATTTGCGGGCGGCGCAGATGCCGCGTCCCACGTGCAGCAATAATCCCGGACCGCGCAGGACTTGGAGTTGCTGGCGAATGCCTGACCCTTTTTTATTTCGGCCTTCGAGGTGTCGGGATGGAGGCTTCCAGTTCGCGCTCGAAGGTGTACACCCCGGTGGTGGCGAACTCGGTTTGGAGTGCGGCGGCCGCCGCTTGACCAGCACGTGTAATGCCGGGGCGAAAGAACCCACCGAACCAAACCGCTCAAGCTGAGAATTAAAAACTAACCCCGCCTTGAATGATAAAGGGAGCACCGCCGCAAGAGCCTTGCCCGTGGCTCACGCCAATCCTCGCGCTATACACTGATCCTGAATTCGTGGTCGCAGCGGTGAAAAAAAGTCCGAAGTTGCCGATCGAATCCCGCTGCCAGAGCAACAGCAGGTTCACCGGACCGACCACTGGTATCGTATGCAACAGGCCCTCCCGATTCGTGGCGAGCCACGCTTCTTGTTCGATTCGCCATTCCGGGATCTTTAAACCGCTCTCGCTCCACACTTCATAGACCGCTCCAGTTTGCGAATCATGCAAGTTGAATGATGGAATGCCATTGGTTTCGCCAGAAGCGTCCAGCCACGATCCATTCAGTGGGTAACTGTTGGTTGGCAAATCATCCGTCCCGGGCGTATTTGTGGCCGGCGGGAGGAACCGTCCACTGCCATGAACCGGTGGCAGCGCGGCGGACACATCCAAACCTTCCGCCAACCGCGCTCCGTCACCAAGGTTCCTGACGGCCACACTGTTGGGGTTGCCTGATGACGCCGTCCAGACGGGGAATTGCGCAGAACATAAATCCTCCCATGATGGAACTGACTCTGCTGGCAGCGAGGCCGCGATTTCAAGGGCCTGCAATGTTGCAACCCTGTTATTTGGCGGCGTGGACTGAATCGTTTTCATCTCTGATTGACCGTAAACGAAATTCAATGACGCGATAAACCCTCCGGTGGTCACCAACTGCATGAGATTGTTCCTGGCAAAAAATCTCATAGTGCCGTTCCTCCTGCGGTTAATATGGTTCAAGTCACGGTTTATTTCAAATGCGTCGAACATTGTTCAGCGCGTCCGGCGTCCAGCCGCGTTCAGTGACGGATAAGTCGTTCAACG
>Ga0181522_10000593_pt1 | contig 25859 bp, 24 predicted proteins | sample PEATcosm2014_Bin_27_FD_121103 | JGI IMG/M metagenome (GOLD analysis project Ga0181522, IMG submission 121103) | Peatland microbial communities from MTU Mesocosm Facility, Houghton, MI, USA - PEATcosm2014_Bin05_10_metaG | ecosystem: Environmental > Terrestrial > Soil > Wetlands > Peat | place...
GGCGGCGTGTCGATTCGCGTCCCGGCACACTTTTGCGGGATTTGCGGGTTGAAACCCACTCCGGGGCGCATTCCTTCTACTGGACACTACCCGAAAGCAGGCGGGCCGTTCGCCTTGCTTGGAGTTGTTGGGCCGATGGCTCAGACCGTGGCCGACTTGCAGATTTTGTTTGAGGTGACGACGGGTCCGGATGATGGCGATCCCGCGAGCGCGCCCTTCAGTAACAATGCCGGTGGCCAGAAAGGACAAACGTCGGCTGCTGACGACTGGGTACTCGGTACTTCCGTTGGATTTTTCGAGGACGATGGACGCACTCCCGTCACGTCGGAGACTCGGGAAGCGGTTCGACATGCGGCGGTCTTGTTGATGAGCTGCGGATTTCATGTCGATGCGTTTTGTCCGGAGGGACTGGAAGAGGCGCGTCGGCTTTGGTGGGAATTTTTCGGGACGGCCGGAGGGATGATTCTTGAACCCATGTTGCGGGCGGCGGGCTCGGAATTGAGTCCGATTTTGCGCGAGTTTCGGGAATGGACTCAGGCTTCTCCGGCGCACACTGGCGAATCGCTGCTTACGGCTTGGCTGGCCCGGGATGCGGTGCGGGAGAAATTTCTTAGGCAGATGCGTGAGCATCGCGTGCTGATTTGCCCGGTGGCTGCTGTTCCGGCTTTTCGTCACGGCGAACGGGAGTGGCAGGTGGATGGCCACACAGTGAAGTATCTTGATGCGTGGAGCTATTGCGAGTGGTTTAATCTGTTGGGTTTTCCGGCGGCGGTTGTTCCCCTGGGGTATTCGAAGGACGGCTTGCCGATCGGGGTGCAGATTGTTGGGCGTCCGTGGGAAGAAGAGGTTGTGCTGGCGGTTGCCGCGAAACTCGAAGAAGAGCGTGGGGCCTGGCAAGCGCCATTGATGCAATTTTAGGTCTCGGATCTGGAGTTCTCAGAGAAAGCTGAAACACCAATCTCTGGGTCTCGCGGGCGTGCTATTTTCCTCTGAACCGCGGACCGAGAACTCCTTCTTCGTGTAAGATTCCTAAGTGCGAGGACACCGCAGCGAGGTTCGTTGATCGTCGGACGTTGATCGTCCAGCGTTGATGGTCCAACAACGACACTCCCTAAATTACCAGGTAGAACCACGGCCTTCGGGCTGGCGGCACATTCCTGTCAGGAGAAATTGAATGGCTAAGATTGCAAAGACAGCTGACCGAAAGAAGGTCATGGATACCACGAAATCGACCGCATGTCCGAAGTGCGGCAAGGAGACGCGCATTGTTAAACGGATGAAAGATCGTGAGCGCGGCGTTCCTGGAGGAATTTACATTTCGTGCTCAGGCTGCGAATTTTTTGAGAAGCTGTAGGAACGGTCGCCGGTTATCGGTACCGAGTAGCAGTCATGACGAGAAACGAGCTCTTGCACGAGAGGCGTGGCATGTCGTCCCGCCTCTTGCCTCCAACCGAAGTCTTTGGTCCTGAGGCCACTCCTCGAAAATCAGGCGGGTGTTGCCAGTGATCCGATTTGTCCGAGGATCGCTCTCGCTTCGGCGGTCGGATCGGAAGCCTCGGTGATGGGGCGGCCCACGACTATGTGGGAAGCTCCGGCGGCTATTGCTTCCGCGGGAGTGACCACGCGGGCCTGGTCATCGGGACCGCTGCCGGCGGGACGGACTCCGGGGGTTACGATGGCAAAATCGCGGCCGAACTCTTCGCGCAGGGCGCTCGCTTCAAGAGCCGAAGCTACCACACCTTTGCATCCGTTCGAAATGGCCAGGGCGGACAGCCTGCGGACTTGATCGAGCACTCCTCCGCGCAGGCCAATCTTTCCGAGTTCGTTGTCGTCGAGGCTCGTCAACACCGTCACTGCAAGGACGAGCAAATCGGGATTGGCGGCTTGTGCGGCATCGACGGCGGAACGCAACATCTTGCCGCCTCCGGAGGCGTGTACGGTCAACATACTCACGCCCAACTGAGCCGCTTCACGAATGGCCGCTCCGACGGTGTTTGGGATGTCGTGATACTTGAGGTCGAGAAAAACCCGATGTCCAGAACCCGCCAATTCGCGGACAAAGGACGGGCCCTCGGCGGTATACAGCTGCATGCCGACCTTATAGGCATGGGCGGAGTCGCCAACGGCCGCCACGATCTTCCGGGCGGCCGCAGCGGTCGATACATCCAAGGCAACGATGAGACGCTGGCGCGGGTCCATAAATCCGGATCTCGCTGCCGAGTGTATCGGGTTTAGTTCAGTTTGGCTATGGCTTGCAGGTGCGCCATCGTGGTTGGACTGGCGCTCGGCTGGTAGACATCCAGCCGGACCTTCTGCACACCACGTTCCTTGAAGCCCAATGCGCGCGCGGCGTTATAGGAAACGTCGATGATCCGGTCATCCACATAGGGACCACGGTCATTGATGCGCACTACCACGGCCCTTCCGTTCCTCAGGTTGGTGACCTTTACAAACGTCCCGAGCGGCAAGCTCAGATGGGCGGCGGTGAAGTCGTGCATGTCGAAGGGCTCACCACTGGTGGTCTCCCTGCCTTGGAACTGGGCACCGTACCAGGACGCAGTTCCTATTTGATAGGCCTTCGGCTTCGGGCTGTTACGTGCATTGCGCCCCCTGGTCCAAGTGACCGGCGGCTGTGTGACCTTGGCGGCTTCCAGGCTGCTTGGCCCGGATGCGGCTCCGGCCCCCAGACTGGCGATGGATAAAAGGACCACCAGACTTTCGGCTAAGCGTCGTCGCATTCAGTTACCTCTCAATCGTGGAAAGTCGTTTTCTTGTCGTTATGCTCCTTTGTCAAAACGAACGGTTTTATGATGCTAGCGGCGTGGGTAGGGTGTGTCAATTGAAAACCCTAGGGCCTTAGTAATTAAACGGTAAGTAATCAATAGTTTAGCCCCATGAAAACTCTAGATTTATGTTCGTATGTTGCTGAAATCAGGCGGGGTGATTGATGACTCACTTATAAACATTACGGCTAAGGACTTTCGTAAGGGATTTGCAACTTGCTGTGGAATGTTCCACTTGGCGGGTAACATATATAAATACTTTATTATCTTTACGTTACGGCGAGCATTTTCGTCGAAAATCGGTTCGCCGTAAGCGCGATTTGGGGCTCCCAGGAGAGCCTGCTGCCCCGGCCATTTTGCGCCCGTTCCGAAGAGGCTGTTCCAGTATTGCGGGCTTCGGTTTAGAGTGTCGGCATGCCTGCTGCCCCGCCTATCGTACTCACAATCGCCGGATTCGACCCTTCCTCCGGGGCTGGGGTCACCGCAGACATTAAGACGATCGCGGCGCATGAATGTTTTGGGGTCGCCTGCATCACGGCCTTGACCGTGCAATCCACGCAGGGCGTTCGGCGGGTCGAGGGGATCGACCCGAAGCTTGTCGCCGAGACTCTGGAGGAGTTGGCTTCGGACCTGGCAATCGAAGCCGTCCACATTGGCATGCTGGGAAACGCATTGGTGGTAAAGGTCGTAGCGGATTTTCTGACCCGCCACCCGCTACCTCATGTGGTTCTCGATCCTATTGTGCAGTCGAGCTCGGGCGCGGATTTGCTTGATCCAGCCGGCATCAAGCTGATGCTGGAGAGGCTGATACCGCTGGCAGAGGTGATCACGCCCAATCTTGACGAAGCTGCGGTTTTGACCGGAATCGCGGTTACAAGCCTCGATCAGATGCGCGAGGCGGCCGCTCGGCTGCATTCTCTCGGAGCTCGGAATGTCGTGGTAACGGGGGGTCATCTGGAAAAGGCTATCGATCTGCTGAGCTTTACTACAGCCCGGGGCACCGAGCAGGAGGTTTTCAGAGCGGAGCGTCAGCGCTCGAACTCTACTCATGGCAGCGGATGCGCTTTTTCGACGGCGATGGCTTGCCATCTGGCTTACGGACGGGGACTGCCCGAGGCGGCGCTTCTCTCCAAGGTGTACGTCTCAGCTGCTATTTCGAATGCTCACGCGGTGGGCCAGGGGGTGGGACCACTCCATCACCTTTTTCGCATGGGCCAGCAGCGCCGGCGGAGTACCGTCGTAGCCGACGGGGAGCAGTCTCATTCGCGGAAATAGGAGCGCGGACGGGGCGAGCCAGCATTACACACAAAATGGGCGCTTCGAGGCGAAATCATTTCTTGAGCATGCAGCCGGCGACAAAGCAAGCGACGGCGCCGACGAGCCACTCGATCCGCCATAATTGAATGGCCTGCCAGTCGAGGGTCGTCCGAATGCTAAAGAACAAACCGACCATCAGCGCGCCGAACACGCAGAATATCCCGAGAAGGAAGGCGACTGCGGCAGGTATTGTTAGCTCAAGCCGTTTGGATAGCGAAGCGAACTCGGCAAGGCCGGGGATTTCGATTGTCTGCGAGGCGTTCAGATCAGGACGGCTCGCGCCACAGGCATGGCAGTAGAGCGAACTCACGATAAATTCGGTCCCGCATCGACAGGTTGCGATCCTCTCGGGGGAGGCCACGGCTCGAGAAGAGGGCATGGGTGCGCGCCAAAAGTCATGTTGAATCTGATCTGCTGCTTCTGCCATAAAAGGATGCTGGTCCCTACGATGCTCTTTGGATCGCAAATCAATCACCAAAACACGGTATTGCAAAGACGAACAGTTACCGGCACCCAACGGGGAGGGCCATTATTTTAAGAGCAAGATTTACGCTGTTTATACCGATTATTTCCCATTCTTGCACGACTTGATTGGGAACCAAGGTATCCTGTTTGGTTCACGGTGGGGGCTAGCCTCGAGCGTTAGCCTGGAGTTGCTCTTTTCCGCGTGGTTCTGATCGTGCCCGAACGGATCCTTTCGAGCACCTGTTAAACTGAGTGGGCGTGCTTTTCTTTTCTTCCTCACGTGGACCCAGCCTAACTGCGATCATCCTGCTGGTTCTTGTCCCGGCTTGTCTCGTAGCCGAAACCGCTATTCCGACTTCGCTCCACCCCTTCGATCCTTTAAGTCAAGCCGCTTTCGAGCATTACTACAATCTTGATCACGACGCGGCGATTCAGGATTACGAGAAGATTCTGGAGCGCCACCCGAACGACCCTTTTGCTATCAATCACCTGCTTTCTGCGATTCTGATCCAGCAGTTATATCGGATGGGCGCGATGAACACTGGAGAATATTCAAATGATAGTTTTATCGGACAAGCGCACCGGCCGGCAGATCCGGCACCGAAGCAACGCATCAAGCAACTGGTCGAGCGGGCAGAGAGACTGGAAGATGCCGAGCTGGCACGGAATCCGAAGAATGTGGATATGCTGTATGCCCGCGGCGTTACCCGTGGCCAGTTTGCGCTTTATACCGCACTGATTGAGCGCGCATGGTTTTCGGCGCTGCGTAATGCGGTGGGGGCGCGGCGGGATCACGAGCGGGTGCTGGATCTGGATCCGCACTACACCGACGCCAAGCTGGTGGTGGGAGCCCACAACTACGTGATGGGCAACCTCTCGTTTGGAGTGCGAATGGCGGCCTCGCTGGCGGGATTGAGTGGAGACAAAGAAAAGGGTTTGCAGTATTTGAACGATGCCTATCGCGCCAACGGCGAAACCAGCGTGGACGCGGGAATCGTACTCATGGTCTTCCTGCGCCGCGAACATCGCTACGAAGAGGCTTTGCAGATTGCCAGCGCGATTGGGCCGCGGTTTCCGCGCAATTATCTTCTGCCGTTGGAAGAGGCAAACCTGCTGCGGGTGTCGGGCAAGAATGACGAAGCCGAGGAACAATATCGCCGGGTGTGGCAGAACGGCCGCGAGGGCAAATATGGCAATCTGCATTACGAGGTCGCGGCCATCGGCCTGGGGGACCTGATGCGCGGCGAAAAAAAGTATCAGGCGGCGGCCGCGGCTTACGAAATGGTGGGCGGCGTAGCGGGGGCGGATTCCGAGTTACTGCAGAAGGCGAACCTCGGAGCGGGCGAGATGTATGACCAGCTCGAAAAGCGCGACTTGGCAGTGAAAAAATACGAGGCGGTGGTGGCGGTAAACTCCGAAAACGCGGAAGCCGAGAAGGCTCGCAAGCGGATCAAGGAGGCTTATCGGGAGTAGCGGTGGTTGCCTCAGCGGCCATACCGTTGGTGGAACAAATCGGTCTTGCACTTGATTCTCGGTGGCGCGGCGCCTCACCGATGAAAAATCATAGCGCCAGCAAAAGCAGGAAGAAGCGAAAAAGGGACGTACGTCCTGGATGGTGCTTTTGCTGCGCGTAAAGTGACTCTTTCCATGCAACTCTTGCAACATCAATATCTTGCTCCTCTATCCTCTATCGCTTCCGATCGACCAGAAACATGGGGTAAAAGGCCATGCCTTCGTTTCCTTTGATGGAGCCAGCAAAGTGGGCTGGATGATTGAATACAGCGCAGAGGAACATTTCCTAACCTGTCGACGTATCCTTAAACACTGGGAGGCAAAACATGTATTGCAATGCCTGCGGCAAGGTCATCGCTGAGGATGGTCGCTTCTGTTCCTACTGCGGCAATGTGGTAGGCGTTCCGCCGACTCCGAAAAAGCTGATGCGATCGCGCGCCGATCGAAAGATCGGTGGTGTTTGTGCCGGGCTGGCGAATTATCTTGAACTCGATACGTCACTCGTGCGCATCCTTTGGTTCTTTATCACGCTCGCTTGCGGAATTTTTCCGGGAATCGTCGCCTACGTGCTCGCATGGATCATCATTCCGGAGGAGCCATTCTTGCTGGCGGCGAGGGGTGTATCGCAACAGCCGGTAGCAAGCTGACCGCGAGTTCGACGGACCGTGGAGAAACGCTTCAGGCGTGTGTCTCGTCTCCGCTCTCTCATGACTCGACTTATAATCTTTCCGCATGGAGCGAGTGCACAGCGATGATGCCGAGATCTTCTACGAAGCTCGCGGCAAGGGGCCACCGGTCGTTCTCCTTCATCCCTTCCCTTGTGATCACGAGTTCTGGGGCCCCGTCGCGGCTTCTCTTGATTCGCGTTACCGGCTGATTCTGCCGGATCTTCGCGGGCACGGCGAATCGGAGATTGGCGACGGACCTGCCCTGATGCAAAAGCACGCGAGCGATGTTGCTCGTGTGCTGGATGCCGCTGGAGTTGGCAAGGCCGCGTTTATTGGATGTTCGATCGGCGGGTACATCCTGTTTGAATTCTGGCGGCGCCTTCGGGCGCGGGTGACGTCATTGGTCCTTTGTGACACACGGCCTCAGGCGGATACCGCGGAGGGGCGCGCGAATCGGTTGAAGTCGGCGGACTCGGTCCTTGAACTCGGAACTGATCCGTTCCTTGAGACCCTGATTCCGAGGCTCATGGGAGGCACCACGTTTAGCACGCGTCCGGATCTGGTCGATGGGGCGCGGGCCATGATGCGAAAGATGTCGGCCGAAGACATTAGCCTGGTGTTGCGTGGCATGGCAGAGCGTCCCGATTCGATTGCGGATCTGAAGACCATTCACTGTCCAACCGTGATCATGATCGGAGAAGAAGATGTACTCTCGCCCGTATCCGATGGCGAATTGATGCGGCAAAATATTTCGGGCAGCCAGTTGAAGGTGATTCCGAAGGCGGGGCATTATGCGCCCTGGGAGCAACCGAAGGCCGTGGGCGAGATTCTGCGGCAGTTTCTTGATCATGCGGCGCAGTGGAGTGGTTAGGTCAGAGTGAATGGGTAATGGAGCAGCCGGATTCTTGCCCCCAGACCGCCGAACTCCGGTCGGCTTCCAGGCTGCGGGCGCGTCATCCCCCTCGATTTCCTTAATCGCCGACCAGCTCAATCTCTGCCGAGTCGAACTGGTCTAGCGGACGACTGCTCCTGCGGGCCAACCACAGGCTTAGCAGTGACGCTCCTCCGAGCAGAACGACGCAGCCGGGCCATGCTGCCCAGCGCCAGAAAACGTCGGTCAGCGTGGCACCTACGCTTCCTCCCAGGTAATAGAAAGCCACGTAGAGTCCGGCGGAGGAGCGAGCGCGGCCTGCTATGGCGCCGGTCTGTACTGCGGCTGCGGCTTGCGCGACGAAAATGCCGGACGAGAAAATGGCTAGACCGACGATTACCACGGGCAGCGATTTGACGAGAGTCAGGAGTAATCCTGCGACCATCATGGCGCAGTAGACGAGCGTGGTGTGGCGAAAACCGAAACGATCGAGGAAGCGGCCCGACTGGGGGTTATGATCACCCCCGAGGAGATAGACGAAAAAGATGCTGCCGAGTTGCCCTGAGTTCAGGTTGAAGAGTACGGCGGCCAGGTAGAAATTTGCGTAGGTGAAGCACCCGACAAGTGCAAGGAGGACAGTTGCTCCCATGCCGAAATTGGCCAGGAGACGCGCGTTTCGCAGGTGTTCTCGGGCGTGATCGAGGACCTGCCGCAGGTGTTCAGCCGGAACGAACTTTTTCGCCGGTGGAAGCCAGGCGCGGACCAGGATCGCGCCCGCCAGATTGAGAGCGGCCAATACTACGAAGGTGACTCGCCAGTGCCAGTGCGTGGCGATGACGCGAGCGATGAAGCGTCCGAGGAATCCGCCGAGTACGGTTCCCGCTATGTAGGCGGACATGGCGCGACCTGTGCCGGGTCCCGCCCATTCTCGTTAACATAGGCGAGCATGACGGCGATAACGCCCGGCACGAAAAGGCCCTGGGCGAAACGTCAGAAGATTAGCGCCGGAAGGCCGGTGGATGTTGCGGCGAGGGCGGTCGGGATGGTCAGCAGGAAATCCAACCACGATTGGATGACATGCGAAGTTCTGCCGGTGCAGCGTATGGGAACCGCGACAGACCGCCGGCGTGCGGTCACATCCACGGCATCAGGTCTCTGCTAGAATCAGCGCGTCATGTTGGAAGCGTTTCTCGTTCCTGAAAACACGGTGGTCAATGCGCAAGGCGACGGGCCTCGGCTTGATGTTAGCGCGGCGGAGGGGCGGATTTTTTTGCTTACGCTCGCCATCACCAACATCATCGAGCAGGAATCGCTCGACGTCAGCATTTATGGTTCGGTGGATGGCGCGACCTGGGATGCCAGGCCGATCAAGGCTTTTCCACAGAAATTCTATCGTGAGGAAGTTCCAGTCTTGCTCAATCTGACGGCGCGGCCGGAGGTCAGGTTCATCCGCGCACATTGGGAAGTGAATCGTTGGGGGCGCGGGGTTGAAACCCCCATGTTCGAATTCTGCGTTACGCTGCGTGAGGTTCCGCAGGAGATTCTGGCCGAAGCTGCCGGGCGCGGGCGGGTGCAGTAGGTTCGGACTGGACGGGCGAAATGCGCTTGGCCTCGATCCTCGCTTCCCTTTTCGCTTGGCCCCGGGACTTTCGCTCGACCGTCCCGCCTCCCGACTGAACCGTCTTCACACCAGCTCATCGCCAGGCGCTCGGTCTCTCGCCTGAAATCTTCGTTATATTAAATTCATGGCTCGTGATTCGGCGCAGGACGGTTCGAGTATCGTCGTTCGACCTGCTCGAACGGTGCGTGGAGTTGTGCGCATTCCGGGGGACAAATCCATTTCGCATCGCTACGCGATGCTGGCGGCGATTTCCGAGGACACCAGCCTCTTCCACAATTTTTCCGCTGCTCGCGATTGCGCCAGCACGCTCGACTGCATGCGCAAACTCGGTTGCGAATGGAAGCGACTCGAGGATGGCGCGATTGAGGTGCATGGCATTGGGGCGCGTCTGAATTCGCCGCAGGAGGCGCTCGATTGCGGGAACTCCGGTTCGACCATGCGTATGCTGAGCGGTATTCTGGCCGGGCAGGCATTTACCAGCCGCTTGCTCGGCGATGAATCGCTCTCGCGGCGGCCAATGGCGCGCATTATTACGCCGCTTTCCGAGATGGGGGCTGAGATTCGGGCTGCGGACGGCGGACGCCCTCCACTCAAAATTCGTGGGGGGCCGCTCAAGGCGATTCACCATCGGCCTGAGGTGGCCAGCGCGCAAGTGAAATCCTGTGTGCTGTTTGCCGGACTTTATGCCGAGGGCGAAACGGTGGTTCAGGAGCCGATTCGCACCCGCGATCATGGCGAGATTGCATTGCGGGCATTTGGGGTGGAAGTGGAACGGCAGGGAAACGCATCCCGCATTGTGGGCGGACAGAGGTTGCGCGCGATTGAGGCGCATGTGCCAGGCGACCTTTCGAGCGCGGCGTTCTTTCTTTGTGCGGCGGCGCTTTTTCCCGGATCGCAGATCACCTTACCGGGGATTCTGATGAATCCGACACGGGCTCGGCTGCTCGATGTCCTGGTGCAGATGGGGTTGAAGCTGTCCATCACGCACCTGGAGGAACATCACGGCGAACTGGTCGGGTCGATTGAGGCGCGGGGCGGGGAGTGGACCGGAACTGTGATCGCGGGCGGGGATGCGGCCGCTTTGATCGACGAGATTCCGGTGTTGGCCGCGGCGGCCCCTTACTCTCTGGGGGGACTTGAAGTTCGCGATGGGAAAGAGTTGCGGGTGAAAGAGTCGGATCGCATTGCGGCCGTCGCTGCCAATCTGCGAAAGATGGGCGCGGAAGTCGAGGAGCGGCCGGATGGGATGCGGATTCCGGGAGGGCAACATCTGCATGGCGCGGAACTTGACTCGTTCGGCGATCATCGTATTGCTATGGCGTTTGCCGTGGCAGCGCTGCGCGCGGAGGGTGAGAGCACGATTCTTGGGGCGGAGGCGGCGGGAGTGTCCTATCCGGCGTTCTTTGAGGAGTTGGCCGGCGTGACCACCTGCTAGCTGCGGAGTTTGACTTCGTCGCAGCGGATGCACAAATCGCACCCATTGCCAAAGTGAGGAAGAGTCGGCTCGCGACGCGTAATGTTGAAGACTTCGAGGACTGCGGCCCGGATGTCGTTAACCCCTGGAATGGTTTGTGAAGCCGGGCTCCCGAAGCAACCTTGGCCGGTGAGAAGTAAACTTCCGAGGACCCAGGTGGCGAAAGGCGGCGTTCGTGGCTCAAGATAAATTTCAATCTCCCGATGACCGTCTGCAACAGGAATTTAATCGCTGGGCGGAGGACGGCGAGGGCGCAACGATGGAGCGCCATCACCTCGATATCACAGAGAAAACGATGCGGCGCATGGCTCTCAGTCCGGGGGAGCGCGTTCTTGATCTTGGCTGCGGATCGGGGTGGGCTACGCGCTTGCTTGCTCGGATGACGGGCGATCGGCGGCAGGGATTTGGGCAGGCGGTTGGGGTTGATATTTCGGACGAGATGATTCGGCAGGCGCGAGCGGCTTCGAAGGAATTCGACAATGTGATGTTCGTGGTTGGATCGGCGGCGCAGATTCCCTGGGAAGAAAACTTCTTTGACAAGGTGCTTTCGGTGGAGTCGTTTTATTACTATCCGGATCAGGAACGCGCGCTGGCTGAGCTTTTTCGCGTCATGGCTCCGCTTGGACGCTTGTTTATTCTGATCAATCTCTATAAAGACAATCCTTATTCATTGCAGTGGGTGCCCAAGTTGAAAGTGCCGGTGCATGTGCGATCGGCGGCCGAGTATGTTGAGTTGCTCAAGCGGCATGCGTTCGAGAATGTGAATTATGCGCTGATTCCCGACGATACTCCCACGCCTGAAAATTACCAGACAACGTCGTTTCATTCGCTTGAGGATTTGAAGGCGTTCAAGCGGATCGGGGCGCTGCTGCTGATGGCCTCGAAGCCTGACGTGCGGAATCCTGCGCCCGGGTACACGATCTACTAGCCCGGGCAAGCGAGGAGTATTCTGGTAAGGGTAGGGAACGAGTTCAAGAAGAGGCTTCATGAGCTGGTTGCAGAACAGATTCGAAAAGAATTTCATGATCTCGACGGTGGATTATGTCTTCAACTGGGCGCGCAAGTCGGCGCTTTGGCCGATGACATTTGGGTTGGCGTGCTGCGCCATTGAGATGATTGCTTCTTCGACGGCGCGCTTTGATATTGCGCGCTTCGGGTCGGAGGTGTTTCGACCCAGTCCACGCCAAGCGGATCTGATGATTGTTTCCGGGACGGTCACGCTGAAAATGGCGCCAGTGGTTAAACGCATTTACGACCAGATGCCGGAGCCGAAGTGGGTGATTTCGATGGGCGCTTGCTCCTCGGTTGGCGGGCCATTCAATACCTATGCCGTGTTGCAGGGCGTGGATCGGATCGTGCCGGTCGATGTGTATGTGATTGGGTGTCCGCCGCGTCCGGAGAATTTGTTTTACGCGCTGCTCAAGTTGCAGGACAAGATTGACACCATGACGCTTGCCAAGCGACCTACTGAAGTGCGGCTGGAAGCGAACATGACAGAGGATTTCAAGCGGCAGGTGATGGTGGCGCAGACCGTGGAGCCGAAATAAAGCCAGCTCTCAGGTTCTCAGCTCCAGGCAAGAACCAGGTATATTTTTTTGTTATCTGGCTGCCTGGAAACCTATAGCGTGGGTTCTGCCGGGATTGACCAGCGACAATTATGTTGACCAGGATCGCCTCCGAATCCGAACTTCCCCTTCCGAACGAAGCCAAAGAATTTTCTTGCGGTGAGAAGACGATCTGCATCGCCAATGTCAATGGCGAAATCAGCGCCATGGATAATATCTGCCTGCATCGCGGAGGGCCGCTTGGGCAGGGAGTGATTGAAGGTGGCAAGGTGATCTGTCCCTGGCACGGCTGGGCCTGGGATCCGAAGACGGGTGCGGCTGCGCCATGGGGGGACAAGATTGCCGTGTATCCGGTGAAGATCGAGGGCGGAGATGTGCTGATCGATTTGTGAGCGCATGAGCCCGGTCACACACTTTTTCACCGGATGGGTCCTGGCAAACTCGGCATCGTTGAGCTGCAGAGAACGTGCTCTGGTTACTCTGGCTTGTGTCGTGCCTGATGTTGACGCCCTTGGGATTGTCGGGGAATCCCTGACCCGCAACTCGCAGCATCCAGTGGAATGGTTTTCAACCTACCATCACTCGTTGCACAGCCTTCCATTTGCGATCGTGGTGGCCGCGGTGTCATTCGCGCTCGCGACTGAGCGATGGAAGACCGCCGGTCTCGCATTCTTGAGCTTCCACGTTCACTTGTTCGAAGACTTGCTCGGCAGCCGCGGCCCTGAAGGCTATCCATGGCCAATTCCCTATTTTATGCCGTTTCTTCGGTCGTGCCAGTAGAGTTGGCGCGGACAATGGGCGCTGAACGCCTGGCCCAATTTTGCCCTCACCATCGCGCTCTTGCTGATAACGTTGTATCTCGCGCGGGTGCGAGGATTTTCTCCGCTGGAGATGGTCTCGCGCAGGCCGATGCCGCTTTTGTCGCGGCGCTGAGGAAGCAGGTCCCGGTTTCCTAGGATGGCGTCAGCCGGTGGAGAGCCCGCGGCCCTGCCTTCGCCGGGCTGAACAGCCGAGGCGTACCCCTACGCGATCCCTCTATCCCAGGAATTTTACAAACTGCGCGGGCTGTCCTTCGAATCCCGGAAACACAGTCCTCAAATCCTTGTTCCCGAGGTAGCGCGACACCACTTCGCCGAGCACCAGCCTGAAGTCCGTGGTTAGTGCCAGGTCACGGCCTTCGTAGAGCCGGGATTGGTCGAGCCCCGGCCAGCGGCCGTAGACTTTACCGCCTCTTACCGGCCCTCCCAGGACGAACATTACGTTGGCGTGGCCGTGGTCGGTGCCCCGGTTGCCGTTTTCTCTGGCGGTGCGGCCGAACTCGGACATCGTTACCACTACCGTGTCCTCTCCGAGATCGCCGAGATCGGTCCAGAAGGCGGCTATCGATTGCGAAAAATCACCCAGGACATTTGCGATTTGCCCTTGCGTGCTGCCTTCGTTTACGTGGTGATCCCAGCCTCCTATGTCGGCGAAGGCCACTTGCACTCCCAGGTTGGCTTTGATCAGTTGCGCCAGTTGCTTCAGGCTATCGCCGAATCTGCCTTTGGGATAGTTTGCGTTGGGAGATGGCGTGTAGTGGGCCGGATCGGCGGCTTTCAGAGTTTTTACCGCGTCGAAGGTTTCCTGGCCGGTGCCGTGCAGGACGGTGTCGACCGAGTGGTCGTACATGGCTTCAAAGGTGCTCGACATTGGCGCGGCGTTGGGATTTTTTCCGCCTACGGAAAAATCGTTGACGTTGTTGACGGCGACCGCGGGTTCTTTGCCGGAGAGAATGCGCGGCAGCGAGGGGCCCAGGGCGATCGCCCGGAAGGCTGAATTCTCTTTTCCAGGACCGACGGAAAGCGATTGCAGGGCGCGGTTCAGCCATCCGTCGTCGGTTACTTTTATGCCCGGGGTCCCGGACTCCATGAAGTCCTGCGCGTCGAAGTGCGAGCGGGTTGGATCTGGCGATCCGGCGGCGTGGACTATCGCCAGGTGCTTCTGGTTCCACAACGGCTGGAACGAGGCCATCGCCGGGTGCAGACCGAAAAAGCCATCAAGGTCAAGCACGGACTTCTTGGGGATGTTGATGGTCGGGCGCATGGCGTAATAGCTGGGCTCGCCGTGCGGAACCACTATGTTCAGGCCATCGGCTGCTCCACGCTGGAAAATTACTACCAGGCGCTTCGTGCGGAGGCCGGGATCGGCTGCGCCAAAGGCGGCTCTCGCGAGAAAGCTCGGTAGCGCCGTGGTGCCTACTACCGCTAGAGCGCCGTTGCGTAGAAAAATGCGTCTGGTGATGGACATACATTCTGCTTTCGGCTCTCAGGTCTCAGCTCACAGGAAACTCTCTCGAACTGATCAGGGAAGCCGATCGCTATCTCCTTTGAAACTCTGGCGAACCTAAAATCAATCCCTCGATCGCGGCCAGGTTCGGCGGGCCTCTTGGATCATCGAGTCGTGTCTGGCCGATCTTCGGATCGTCCAGCTGTTTGCTGATCGTATCGTGCGTCTGCTTCGAAATGTCGCCTGACAGGAGGGAATTTTCGAGCATTCCCAAGGCCTGCTGCGCGTCGACCGGGGCGTCTTTATCCGAACCAGTTGCTGCAGTCTCCGCTAAGAGGCTGGTCGGATCCACTCTGACTCCTTTTATCTTTCCGGCGGCCAATCCCAGCGCAAAATTCATCCTGCCCAAGAGCGCCGAGGAGTTCACCCAGGTGTCGGCCTTCATCGAATATCCGGTCGGGGGCAGCATGCCGTACGGCATCATGCCGAGGTTGTTCAGCGTGCCGATCAGGGCGCGCGCATCGTCAACTTCGGCATGGCTGGCGCGTGCGGCGGATACCACGAATTCGAGCGGCGTTTTCACTTTGGCGCGATACGCTTCGGGAGACCAAAACTCCGGCGACGTGAACAGGGTGCGCAGAACTTCGCGGATGTCTCCGTCTTTTTTCAGGAAGGTCTGGGTCATGCGATCCACGAGCGCGGAAGGTGGTTGGTCGGAGACGAACCGGATTGCCAGTTTTTGCGAGATGAAATGCGCTGTATTCGGGTTGTGCGCCAACAGGTGCAGGACTTCGAGTCCCTCTTTTTCGCCGTTCTGTTTGATGCGATGGCCGAGCACCATCTTGTCGCCGGGCTCGTGCATGCGGGGCTCGTAGCGGAAGTCGCCGCCTTTTCTGGGCTGTTCGAGCGTCCAGCCGGTGAAGACCCTGGCCACTTCGGTTACATCTTTCTGGGTGTAGCCGCCGCTTACGCTTAGCGTGTGCAACTCCATCAGCTCGCGGCCGTAGTTTTCGTTCAGGCCGCTGCCTTTTTTGCCTTTGCCTCGCGGGTGGTTATTTCGAACCGGTTCATATCCGCGCCCGCGACCCGCAATTCCCGAAGCAATTTCTGAATCCGGACCTACGCTCAGCCAGTTGTCGAGATAGAACATCATCGCCGGGCTCTTCGCTGTTGCCACCAACAAGTCCTCGAATTTTCCGAGCACGTGGGGGCGGATCGCGTCTCTTTCATAACTCGTCAGCAGGTAACGATCGGCGCCCTTGTTGATGAATATGTTGAAGTGGTTGATCCAGAAGTCGGTCATCACTTCGTCGAGCTGACGCTCACTGTAGATGGCGCGCAGAAGCTTGGCTTGCATCAATTCGTTGACTACCACCTGCTGGGGGTTATTGAGCGCCATCAGCGTTTCTTTTTCTTTCGGGTTCATACCCTCGAGCAAGGCGTCGGCCCTCGGACCTTTGCTTGTAGCAATCAGAGCTCGCTGGTCTTCGGGCGACATTTTCAGAATTTCCTTCATGCGCTCGTCGGCGGGCAGGTCGAGGAGTTCCTGGGATTTGAGATTGGCCAGGCGGCGTTGCTCGCGGCGCATTCCGTCGAGACCGGAGGAACCGCTGGCATCGTCTTTTTCGGCGCCGTCCGGATTGTTACTGGTCGGGACGCTGCTCCCCGAGGCGCTCTTCGCCGCTTCTTGCTTGCGTTCCTGTTTGTCTTCGTAGCGCTGGAGCTGCGCTTCGTACACCGCGCGGGTGGTTCGATCGCGCGGCAGCGCGGCCTTTCCTTCGGCAATTTGTTTGATCAATTGTTCCGGGGGAAAATTTTCAACTATTTCCTGCGTCCCCATGCGCAAGGTGCGGAACGATCGAAGCCTCGGTTCGAGCAAGGGGTCAGCAATTTTTTCGGGATGAAGTTGGAGTTCGATCCACTTGTCAACCCCTATCTGCCGGACGCGCTCGACGTCTCCGGGGCGGGGACCGAAACTGAGGCGGTTGAGAGCGTGGGCGGCGCGCATCTGGCCGTCCATGGAGGCGGCGGGTTTGTCTTTTTTTCGGCCGAGGGCGAATTGAGCCGTGAGCGCGGCGGAGACCAGCAGAGTTGCCGGTAAGAGCAAGCGCCGTCCTCGGCTGGAGATTTCCATCTTTAATGGCTCAATAAGGGTGAACCCGCGCCGCTCTACAAAGTTGCTGGAGGATCGCTCGCCATAGTGTAATCGCCATAGTGTAACGCCGAATCTTCGACCCGGGCGGCGGTGAAGGCGCACTTCAGGAGCGACTTTTCGGCATGCCTGAAACGACCCCGGAACGCAGCGTCGGAGAGTGGAAGGCGCAGACAAGCTGGCGTGGAGTAAAGGTGGAGGGGAGGATGATTGGGAAGTTCAATGCTAAAGGCGAGACTTCCGCGGCTGAAGCCGCGTCCAAAAGCACGTAATTTCCGCGGCGTTGCACCCCCCAAACGATGAATTGTGCGCCGCTTTCAGGTTTTTAACTGTGTTACATAGGCCGTTCCACTTTGCGATCTGCGGGTGGTTCCTTCGACGAATCTTAGAAATTCCCGGAGATGTTCTTTTTCGGAGAGCTCCTCCGGGGAGAACTTGACTCTTACGCCGTAGGATTGGGCGCTGCGGGTTGCTACTCCGCTGATGATTACGCCTTTGACCCAGATCTTGCCGCTTGCCACCCACAGTCCGATTTCGAGAGTTGCGCCGGGGGGGACCATGCCGGCGGTCTCGACGAGACAGCCTCCGCGTCCGACATTTGCCAGGTTTCCCCAAACCGGTTTTTCTGTGCCTTCGACGTGAATCTCTACGGCCACGTAGCACTTGATGCGTTGATAACGGCGGCGGTCGGACTCGGACTGGGGGCCGGTTGGAAACGCGTCAGGTTCGAATGGGGGCGTGTCCTTGATCGGTTCGGGACCTTGAAGAACAGCAGGTGGTTCGGGCGGTGTTGAAGCAGCGCTCGCGGGTCTTCTTGCTTCTCGAGCCTTGGAGGCTGCGTCTTTGATCTCGCGCATCGCCCTCAGCAGAGCGCTCTCGCGCTCTTCTGTAGGCACGTCGCGATAAGTCTGCAGGAGTTTTCCGATGTGGCTGACCAGGTCCGGATCGGTCAGCAGGCGCGTCCAGTCGGATCCTTTGGCCGATACCTTCGTTTTTTCGCTCATAGGCAGAACTACCCTCGCGCGCAGCTGTCTTGCAGGGGAGTAGCTTGGCTCGCTCCTAGATTGAGCTTTGAGGTCAGCTTTCACAAGATGACCAAGGTCACCGCGCGGGGCCGTCAGTCGGCATCGACGATCGCCCGGGGAAGATTGGCGAGAGTCTCGACGGGATCACGGCCATCGGGACGAACCAGGCGGAGGGGTTCGAAGCGAACTATCATGAAGCAGTTCAACAATTTGCAACCGGGGTTACGGAAAGAGAATCAAAAACACTTATCATTCTGGCCTTACGTTCTGGCCTTACGTTCTGGCGTTACGTTCTGGCCTTACGTTCTGTCTTCGCTTTTCTGTCTTCTTTAAGGAGAGAAACCGGTTCATGGATTTCGCGGACTGTCCTGGTTACAGATTGTGGCGCTTTTATTCATTTCCGTTACTAAGTTTGACCGTGGTTCTCGGATTGCTGTTTCCCTTCGCGCTTTGGGCTCAGAGTTCTGATTCCGATTCAGGTTCGAGCTCAACTTATTCCGGCGCCGTGCAAATTCCGTCTGGGCAGTTTCCTGGGCAGGTTCAAACCTCGGCGCAGAACCCGATTTTTGGCAGTGTTCCGGATGCAAAGCCTGCACCCGGGGTGCTGCAGTTGACGTTCCGGGAGGCAATTGAGCGGGCTTTGCGTCAAAACCTGGCCGGTCTTTTGTCCGGGTACAACACCATCGAGGCTCGGGGAGAGAAATGGAAACAGCTCAGCGATCTGCTTCCGAACGTCAATGCGGACGTGCAGGAGGTCAGACAGAAGGTGAGCTTGCAGGCACTCGGGTTCAGTAGTTCCCTGTTCCCCGGTGCCAAGCTTCCTGCTGTGCTTGGGCCATTCTCCTACTTTGACGCGCGGGCCTCCGCGAGCCAGCGACTTTTTGACTGGAAGTCGATCCAGAAATACCGGTCTTCGGTGATCGGCGAGAACCTGGCGCAATACAATCTGCAGGACGCGCGCGATCTCGTCGTGCTTGCGACTGGAAATACCTACCTGCGGGCAATTGCCGCTGCAGCGCGGGTGGAAACTGCACAGGCGCAGGTCGCGACAGCCCAGGCTCTCTACAAGAAAGCGACGGTGCAGCAGCAGGCGGGAGTCGCTCCGGCCATCGACACTCTGCGGGCGCAAGTCGAGTATCAGACGCGCCAGCAGCAATCGATCGCGGCGACAAACGATTTTGCCAAGCAAAAAATTTCGTTGGCACGGGTTGTCGGTCTGAATCCGCGCCAGGAATTTGCATTGGCGAGCCAAACCCCCTACGAGGCCTTTCCTGTCCCGGACCTCGAAACCAGCGTACAGCGGGCGTATAGCTACCGTTCCGATTACAAAGCGGCGCGTGACCGCCTGGTTGCGGCGCAACTCGAGCGCAGCTCGGCAACGGCCGGGTATTTCCCCACGCTCGATCTGGCGGCGAATTGGGGCGAGATCGGGGCGGAACCGGGCGACGTTTTGCCGACTTACGCGGTCTTTGGAACGTTGAATATTCCGATTTTTCAGGGTGGCAAGGTTCATTCGGACGTGCTGAAGGCCGAAGCCAGCTTGCGGCAAGCACAGGCTCAGATGGCGGATGTCCGGGCGCAGATCGATCAGGATGTCCGCAATGCGCTGCTTGATCTGAAGTCGGCCAGCGACCAGGTAGAGGTGGCGCAGAGTTCGGTGAATCTTGCGGAGCAGGCGCTGACCCAATCCCAGGATCGATTCTCGGCCGGGGTTACCGACAACCTGGAGGTGGTGCAGGCTCAGGAAGCGGTTGCGACAGCGCACGAAAATTTGATTTCGAGTCTGTACATGCACAACCTGGCTAAAGTTTCTTTCGCCCGCGCCTTGGGACGCGCCGAAGAGGGCGTTCTAGAATATCTGAAAGGGAAGTAATTATGGATTCGTCCGGTAGCGTTGTTGCCGATCCCAAACCGCCCACTGAGGCGGTATCGCCGCCTCAGAATCAGCCTCCAGCCGACGGCGGAGCGCGGTATCAGCGGCGAGCCGAGTTTTTTGGCAACCCGCGCACGAAGTTGGGAGTGGTCTTGATCGGGCTTGTGACTCTCGTGGCCGTATTCTTTTTGTTTCGTTATCTCGCAAGTTATGAATCCACTGACGACGCGCAGATCGATGGGCACGTGAACTCGGTGAGCTCGCGGATCAGCGGACACGTGATAAGGCTCAACGTCGAAGACAACCAGTTTGTAGAAAAGGGAACGGTGCTGGTAGAAATCGATCCCGCCGACTATGAGGTCGCGGTGGCACAGGCGCGGGCGGAATATGCCGACGCGCAGGCGCAGGCTTCAGCCGCCGGCATCAACGTGCCGATCACCAACGTGAACACATCGAGCCAGGTGACGGGCGCCGAAGCCGGCGTCTCTGGCGCGCAGGCAGGAATCGCGGCGGCGCGCCAACAGTTTGAAGCGGCCAAATCGCAGGTCGCGGAAGCGGAAGCGAACAATACCAAAGCGCAAAATGATCTGGCGCGCTATAGGATCCTGATCGACAAGCAGGAAATTTCGCAGCAGCAATACGATCAGGCGGTCAACAGCGCGCAGGCTGCGGCTGCGACCGTCGAAGCAGCGCGGGCGAACGCGGACGCTTTCGCGGCGCAGATTAAACAGGCGCAAAGCCGACTGGAGCAGGCGAACGCCGATCTTCGCAACGCCGGCAACAGGGGGCACACGATGCGCGTGATCGAGGCTCGTGCAAAGTCTGCGAGGGCCATCGCCGATCAAAAAAAAGCGCAATGGGACCAGGCGGAGCTGAATCTTCAGTACACGAAGGTGACGGCGCCGGTGAGCGGAGCGGTCAGCAATCGCACGGTTGAGGTCGGACAGAACGTGCAGCCCGGGCAGGTGATGATGAGCATCATTCCGCTCGATGAGGCCAATCTCTGGGTCACGGCTGACTTCAAGGAAACGCAGCTCCGGCGGATGAGGCCCGGGTTGCCAGTTGACGTCGAGGTCGATGCTACGGGCACGACGTACAAGGGACACGTGGATTCGATCGCCGGCGCGAGCGGTGCGCGTTTCAGTCTGCTTCCTCCTGAGAATGCCACCGGCAACTACGTAAAGGTGGTGCAGCGCATACCGGTGAAGATCGTGTTCGATCCGGGCGTGATCAAGAACCATGAGCTTCGTCCGGGAATGTCGGTGGTGCCGAAGGTTTGGATCAAATAATGGGGGCGGCCGCAATCACCATGAACCGGGCTGCCGAATGGCGTCCGGCGATCAATCCCTGGATCATCGCTCTCACGGTGACGCTGGCGACCTTCATGGAGGTGCTCGATACGAGCATCGCCAACGTAGCGCTGCCGCATATCGCAGGCAGCCTGTCCGCCGGCACGGACGAGAGCACATGGGTGCTTACTTCTTACCTGGTTTCGAACGCCATCGTCTTGCCTCTTAGCGGCTGGCTTTCCTCGATCGTCGGGCGCAAGCGTTTTTACATGGGGTGCGTTGCGGTTTTCACCGTCAGTTCGTTTCTGTGCGGGCTCGCACCCAATCTCGGTATGCTTATTTTCTTTCGCGTCCTGCAGGGGGCAGGCGGAGGCGGGTTGCAGCCGAGCGAGCAGGCGATCCTTGCCGACACGTTTCCGCCGGCCAAACGCGGCATGGCATTTGCGGTTTATGGCATTGCGGTCGTGATGGCGCCGGCGATCGGTCCCACTCTCGGGGGCTGGATCACGGATAATTTCACCTGGCGCTGGATTTTTTTCATCAACATTCCAGTCGGTATTGTCTCGCTTCTGTTGACGTCACGGCTGATTCACGACCCTCCCTACCTCAAACGACGCAAGCTGAAGGAAACCCGTATTGATTTCACCGGGCTCGGCTTTGTTGCGCTGGGACTGGGAACGCTGCAGGTGGTGCTCGATAAGGGACAGCGCGATGACTGGTTCGAATCGCCCTTCATCCTGTGGCTGAGCGTCATTTCCGCGGCGGCGCTGATCTTTGTCATTTTCTGGGAGTGGAACCATAAAGATCCCATCATCGATCTGCATTTATTTCGCGAGCGCACCTTTGCGACCGCGAACTTCCTCATGTTCATGCTTGGTTTTGCATTGCTTGGCAGCACGTTGCTCCTGCCCCTGTTCATGCAGACGCTGCTCGGTTACACGGCCGAGCGGTCCGGCCTGGCGCTCATGCCGGGGGGGTTCACGATTATGATCGCCATGCCGATTGTCGGACTTCTGCTTTCGCGCTACAGCCCGCGGTATTTGATGCTGTTTGGTCTATCGATGCTTTCGTTTTCGCTCTTCCATATGACGACGTTCGATCTGGGCGCGGATTTTCGCAGCGTAACGATCGCGCGTGTGTATCAGGCGTTGGGCCTCGCTTTCCTGTTCGTGCCCATCAACACTACGGCTTACTCTTCTTTGCCGCGGGAAAAGAACAACGCCGCATCCGGCTTGATGAATCTCGCGCGAAATATTGGAGGCAGCGTCGGAATTTCGTTTGTCACCACCGGACTGGCTCGCCGGGCGCAGTTTCACCAGGCGCGGCTTTCTGAAAATCTGAATTCTGCGAATCCGCAATTTCTCTCGACGCTGCACGGATTGACGAATACTTTCTCGGGCTCGGGACCCGTAGCTGCGCAGCAGCAGGCGTATGCGATGATTCAGTCGAATTTGATCCGGCAATCGACCATGCTGGCCTATATCGATAATTTCCAGGTGCTCGGAATCGTCATCTTTTGCCTTATCCCGCTTGTGTTTTTGATCAAGAAGACGAAAAAGGGAGGGGAGATCGTCGCTCACTAAGAAATCCGTGAGGATCGCCGGGAGTGGCGGCCGGCTGAAGGATGAGATGGCCGTCGTGCCATCGTACGATGGCGAGGCCTCCCGATGTTTCGAATCTACTCTGGAACGCGAATTTGGCAGCGGCGGCGGAGGCATCGCTTGCGAATGGGCCCGCTTTTTGAGCGTATGGCGTGCGTTAAACATTCCTTCCATGCCGACTGGCCAACGCGCTCGCTCTGTCACCTCATGATCAATACCGCGGTCGGGGACGAGAACCTGATCGCGACCATTCTGAATGGAATGCAAGTGCTGGAAATAAATCCGGTGGAGGCGGCTTCCGAAGGCGTGAGTTGACTGCCGCCCACGCGAAGCTCCGCTTTCCCGGGAACGGGCGAGACTGCTCGGAATCGTCAGTCTCAAACCGCGCAGGAATTCTGCGGCTCCACGGCGGTGGTGAAACCTTTCAGACCCCACCGCCAGCGCTGCATTTCTGGCATCCGGCGCTCGCCCTTCGCAGGTTGTCACGCTTGGCACGGCGTGACAGTATGCGACGTTATAAGATAGGCGCAAAGGATGGAGCCTATTCCTCAAGTGGCAACTTCTGACGTTTATCCGCCGGTGCAGGAGGAAGTGTCGCGGCTCGCCGGCTCGCCCGAGGTCCGGGCGGCGTTTGACCGGTTCCGCTCGCAGGAGTCGCAGTTCGCGGTATGGCAGATGGAGGCGACGAGGGTTGCGGCTCCTCCCTTTGGCGAGACGGCACGCGCCGTTTGGCTGGCTGAGCGTTTCCGCGAGCTTGGGCTCGAAGACGTGCACCTCGATGAAGTGGGCAACGTCTTCGGCATCCGGCCCGGCTACGGCAAACCCCTCGTGGCACTCAGCGCGCATCTTGATACGGTGTTTCCGGCGACGACGCCATTGAACATCAGGCGGGAAGGCAGTCGGCTTTATGGGCCTGGGGTTTCGGACAACGGGGCCGGGATCGCGGCCATGCTGGCCGTGGTCAGCGTGCTTTCGAGCGCCCGCATTTCGCATGCGCTGCCGTTTTTGTTCATCGGGAATGTGGGTGAAGAGGGCGAGGGCGATCTGCGCGGCATGCGGCAAGTTTTTGCGACTCCGCGCTGGCGCGATGCGATCGGCTACAGCGTGATCGTCGATGGGGCTGGGTCGGACACTGTCGTGGCTGAGGCGTTGGGCAGCCGGCGCTTTGAGGTGATGGTTCGCGGACCGGGGGGACACTCATGGAGCGATTTTGGAGCGCCCAATCCGATCATCGCGCTTTCGCGAGCGATCGAGCTGTTCAGTCAAACGCCGGTGCCGGCTTCGCCGAAAACAACATTTAATGTGGGCGTGATTCGCGGCGGTACTTCGGTGAATTCGATTCCGGAATCGGCCAGCATGAGGGTGGATCTCCGCTCCACCTCGATGTCGGAAATTGATCGACTGGAACGAGCGTTGCGCGTTGCGCTCGAGCAGGCGCTTGCGTCGGAAAATCTGACGGTCGCGGCTCAGTCGGGAACGCGCAGGCCGCAGGGCTTGCAGAGCGAAGTGATCGAGATTGGAAATCGTCCGGCGGGCGAACTGCCCGCGGACTCGCGGCTGCTCAAGGTGATTCGTGCTGTCGATACCCAGTTGGGCAACACCGCCCAGGTGCAGCGGGCGTCGACCGATGCCAACATTCCGCTATCGCTCGGCCGCGAGGCCATCGCCATCGGCGGCGGCGGCTCCGGGGGGGGCGCGCACACCTTGCAGGAATGGTTCGACTGCAATGGACGGGAACTCGGGCTCAAGCGCATTCTACTTACCATGCTGACCTTGTCAGGAGCTCGAGAATGAAACCGGTCTCTCCGATCCTCTTGTTGGTTGCGGTGTCGAGCGTGTTCGCTCAAAGCGGCGGCTCAGCGAGCGCCGAGAGGCCGAAAGCGGACGTGATTTTTACTCACGGCAACATCTACTCCGGCGTGGTCAATCCCAATCCCGGGCTCGCGCTCGTGGCGAGCAAGCGCGCCGAAGCGCTGGCGGTGGGCGGTGACCGAATTCTCGCCGTGGGATTACGCAATGAGGTGATGAAATTCAAGGGCCCGGAGACAAAGATCATCGACCTCGGCGGCCGGTTCGTCATGCCCGGGTTCAATGACGCCCACATGCACCTGGCTGACGCGGGGCTCGAGAAGATGAGTATCGACCTCGGCGGAACGAAAAGTCTTGACGAGTTTCGCGACCGCTTGCGCGCAAAAGTCGAAACCACGGCGCCCGGTGAATGGATTGTCGGTGAAGGGTGGGATGAGACTCTTTGGCCGGTAAAGACCCTGCCCTCGCGCTGGGATCTTGATGAGGTGACGGGCGATCATCCGGTGTATCTCGGGCGGGTGGACGGACATATTGGGGTGGCGAATACACGCGCTTTGCAACTCGCGAGCATTACCGTTGCCACCCGCGATCCGGAGGCGGGAAAGATCGATCGTGACGCAGAGGGGACGCCCACCGGCATTCTGCGCGAGAAAGCAGTAGGAGCGATACTGGCGGTGATTCCGAAACCGACGCATGCAGGGAGGCGTCGGGCAATTGAACTGGCGCTTGTCGATCTGGCGACTCACGGCATTACATCGGCTCAGGACTTTTCCGAATGGGATGATTTTCTGATTTACGCCGAACTGGAACAGCAAGGCAAGCTGACGGCGAGGATTTCCGAGTGGCTGCCTTTTGATGATTCGATTGCAGAGTTGAATCGCAAACGCGATTCGCATCCTGCGTCTGACAGCATGCTCCATACCGGAATGCTGAAGGGTTTCATGGATGGTTCGCTCGGATCAAAGACGGCTGCGCTGCTGGAGCCTTACAGCGACGATCCCCAGAACAGCGGGCTGCCGCAATATGATGCGGCGAAGCTGAATGCGATGACCAGGGAGCGCGTGCTGGCCGGGTATCAGGTCGGCTTCCACGCGATTGGCGACCGGGGAGTGCAAATGGCGCTCGATGCATTCGCCGGGGCGGAACAGGCGGCCCGGGAAAGCAACGCGAAGGGGCCTGATGGCGGCGGCAATTTTCGGCTCCGCGTTGAGCACGCCCAGGTCACGACTCCGCAACAGATTTTGCGTTTCAGGGAACTGAGGGTGATTGCATCGATGCAGCCGAGCCATCTGCTTACGGATATGAACTGGGCGGAGTCGCGACTGGGAAGCGGACGAGCTGAACATTCTTATGCGTGGGCCGAGTTTCTGCGACAGGGGGTGACGCTCGCTTTTGGCACGGATTATCCGGTTGAGCCGGTTACGCCTTTTCGCGGGCTGTATTCGGCGGTTACACGGCTGAGCGAAGATGGCAAGAAGAGCTATTACCCTCGGCAGAAATTGAATGTCGAGCAGGCGATCGCGGCCTACACCACGGGCGCGGCTTTTGCCGAGTTTGCGGAAAAGCAAA
>Ga0181522_10000595_pt1 | contig 25811 bp, 29 predicted proteins | sample PEATcosm2014_Bin_27_FD_121103 | JGI IMG/M metagenome (GOLD analysis project Ga0181522, IMG submission 121103) | Peatland microbial communities from MTU Mesocosm Facility, Houghton, MI, USA - PEATcosm2014_Bin05_10_metaG | ecosystem: Environmental > Terrestrial > Soil > Wetlands > Peat | place...
CGCGATTCAATGTGGTCCACGCCGCTGGCGAGCGTGAAGAATCGCTCAAACCGTCCGGTGATGTCGGTTTCAATCTGTTCCGGCGGCATGCCGTTGAAAAATGTGGCCACGACTACAACAGGGATTTTAATCGGCGGAAACAAATCCACCGGCATGCGCACCAGACTGGTCACGCCCACAACACAGATGATGAGGCAGATGACGATAATCAGATATGGCAGGCGGATGGCAAATCGAGACATGGCAATTGGGCTGGAGGCTTAAGACCGGTCTTTCATGACGGCCGCCCGCAATTTCTCCATGGAAAAGTTTTTTGATTGGCACAGCGCTATCAATTCCTGCTGCTTGGCCTTGATTCGCTCCGCCACCGGAGGAATTTGGCCGGCAATGTCGAGGGGAATGGATTGGATGCCATGCAAGTCGCCATGCAGCAAATCGCCGGACTGGATTTTCAGTCCGGCGATTTCAACCGCGCCCCCCACCTCCACGATGTGAACATAGGCATGGGAAACCGAAATATTGCCGGCAAAGAGATGAAAGCTCAGGCTCTCGGCCGCCGGGATGTCACGCACGGAACCGTTGGTCACCGCACCCACACAACCCAGAGCATGAAGAATATTGATATGCACCGCCCCCAGCAATGAGCCCAGACCCGCCTGCGTGGCCACATCTTGCACCGCCAACACCCGCGGCGCCGGCAGCGAATGAATGTAGTCCCACCAGTCGGTGCGATCGGGATAATGGCCGGCCGCCATCGGCGGCGCGGAGCCACGGATTTTGATCGTGGCCGCGTAACCCACCATTGGTTTCAAGTGTGGAAACAGGCAACGTATGGAACCGTCGGCAAAGCCTTCATTGCGCAGCCGTTCTTGAAAGGTCTCAATGGCGTTGGCCACGGTACATGCGTCCAACCGGCACAAGGTTTCGAGCTGTTCCGGGGTTAAGGTGGCATTCATGCCCAAAATAAATTGGCGGCTTCAGCGGGTCTGCGATTTGTTTCTTGGCGTCGGTCGGTCGACCTGGCGCAGCGGCAGGATTTCAACAGGCGGGATTCTTCCTTTAACGGCCGCCAGACCAGTTTTGGCGTGAAACGGGTCTGGTGAAGGAACGGTTTGATTTCAATCTTCATAAGGTGGACGCGATCTGGATAAATTTGGGCTCCACTTTCTGGCCGGGTTGAAACTGGCTGCGGTTGCCCATCACCACCAAGTCGCCCTCGTTCAGGCCGGAAAGCACCTCGTATTTGTCCGGTGTCTCCAGACCCAGCGTCACGGTGCGTTCCTCAATTTCATGAGTTGGGGTGACGACATAGACGGTATTTTTTTTGCCACTGGCAACCGCTTCGGTGGGAATGGCCAGGGCCTGGGAACGCTTTTCCACCTTCAAAACCACCGTGGCATACATCCCCGGCACCAGTTCCAGATCCGGGTTGGGCACCTCGATTTCGGTGATCATGGTCCGGGTATTGTCATCCACCTCGTGGGTGAAACGCGAAATGTTGCCGGTGAACGTTTTGCCGCCGAGCGATTCCACCCGCACTTCCACCGGGTCGTTGAGCACAATGTCCTTCACGTAGTCCACCGTGACGGGAAAATCCAGCCGCAGCAGGTAGTTGTCCGATACCCGCACCAACGGCATGGATTGGGTGTCAGAGGCGGTGCCGGCCTGGATGAGCGAACCCGGATCGGCATAGCGATGCGTGATGACACCATCAAACGGTGCCGTGATTTTCGTGTAGGCCACCAGGGTTTGATATTTCTCCCGGTCAGCCTTGGCCGCGGCGATGGCAGCCGCGGTGGCGTGGGCGTTTGCCTCAGCGGTGTCGAGGTCCTGTTGGGCGACCAGATTGGGATGATCCCGGTTCACTGCCGTCAACCGCATGTAAATCAGGTTGGCATTGGTGTAATCGGCTTCTGCCTTTTGCTCCGTGGCGATCGCGTTGTGCAATTCATCCTGCAACTCGGGCACCTCGAGCGTGGCCAGAAGCTGGCCGGCCTTGACCTTGTCACCAAAATCCACGTTCATTTGATCCACGTAACCGGAGACCTTGGCGTGCAGAACAACCTCTTCATACGCGCGAAACTCCGCCGGAATGGTGACTTCCTTGTAGAGGTCTTCCCGGCCAACCGCCGCCACCGCCACGGTCGGCATGACCGAATTCGCGGCTGCATCTGCGGCGGCAGATGGCGCGTGTGCTCGGTGTATGATCCAGAACCCGCCGATGACTCCAACCAGAATCGCCGCGGAAAGGCCCAGCAGGCGCGGTTTCGAGTTGGATTGAAGCTGCTTAATCCGACTGGCAAGGTTGATTTTCATAAATGCGTGATGCAGGCTCAAAAATGCGCCGACTATTCCGGTCACGAACACTGTCAATCCACCAGGTGACCGCAGCTTCCAAGCGGATTGAAGCGCCTCAAGCCGGTTGACAAGTTTCAATTTCATTTATCGGTCAGGAAAGGTTGTCGTCGCTGAACAACGGCAGTTTGACGCGAAACCGGCTGCCTTTGCCGACGGTGCTTTGCGCTTCCACTTCCCCGCCATGCGCGGTGCAAATGGATTTGACGATGGAGAGCCCAAGACCCGCGCTTTCGGAATCGGCGGAACGGGCCGGATCAACACGATAAAACCGCTCGAAGACATGTGGCAACGCCCCGGGCGGAATACCAGCGCCATTGTCTTCCACTTCCAGCACGGCGTGGCCGTTGATGGCGAGAACGCGCAAATGAATGGCGCCTTTTTCCTGCGTGTATTTGATGGCGTTGTCGAGCAGATTCACGACCACCTGCTTGAGCCGCACCTGGTTGCCTTTCACCGGCATCGACTGGCCGACGTCGCAGGAAATGGCGATGCCCTTGTCCTCGGCCAGCAAGCTCATTTGTTCGGCGGTGGTTTTGGTCAGTTCGCTCAAATCGAAGCGGGTCCATTCGGTTTGCGCTTCGCCGGCGTCAAGCCGCGAGAGCGTGAACAATTGCTCCACGATTTTGCCCAAATGCACGACTTCCTCCAACATGCTGCCGACGCGGTCGCGCATTTCAGGTTCAAACCGCGGGTCGTCAGCGAAATTTTCAAGTTCGCCGCGCAGAATCGTGAGCGGCGTGCGCAAATCATGCGAGGCATCGGCGACAAACCGTTTGGAATTTTGAAACGCGTCGTCAAGCCGTGCAATCATGCGGTTGAGCGAATGGGAAAGCCGTTCGATTTCATCACCGGTGCACGTCAGGGGCAGGCGTTCACTCAGGTTGTGCTGGGTGATTTTTTCGGCCTTACGAGTAATCTGTTCCACGGGGTGCAAGGCCCGCCGCACCAGCAGATAACCGCCGCCCGCCGCCACCAAGACCGCCATCGGCAGTCCCAGCGCCAGTTGCAGAAACAAGTGATCCAGCATCGTTTCGACGGGATCCAGCAGATAGCCGCATTCCACAAGATAAGCCGCATGATTTGGCAGCCTGAAATTCAGCGCGGCGATGAGCAGGGTTTTGCCTCCGGGCAGCTTGATTTTTCGCGAAAATTCTGCCGCGGATGACGACGGCAGGGCCGGCACATCCGCCGGATTGTAACTGCCGTCCTTGGGTGCGCCGGAGACATATAGGACGACGCCATCGTCGCGGGTGATACGGATGTAGCGGCCGCTGATTTCCGGCTCATACAACTCCTTTACCTGGCTGGCAAATGTGGTCTCCCCGGTTTGCCCGATATGCAACACCAACGTATCGGCGATTCGCTGCGCGCGGCGCAACTGGGAATCGCGCAGGTCATTCTCCAGAAAATGTCTCAGGTTGAGATACAACAGCGCGCAGAGCAGCAGGAAGATGCCGGCGAGCAGCCCGGCATACCACGTCACCAGTCGAAATTGAATGGACCGGGTGTTCATGTTTGCGCTCCATCCGTGAGGCTGTAACCCACGCCCCGCACCGTGCGGAGCAACTTGGCAGGAAAGGGATCATCCACCTTGGCGCGCAAATGCCGCACGTAAACATCCACGATGTTGGTCAACCCCTCAAAACTTTGATCCCAGACATGTTCGATGATCATGGTGCGCGAAAAAACGCGGCCCGGCTGCGTCGCGAGATATTCGAGCAGCGAGTATTCCTTGGCGGTGAGTTCAATTTTTTCCCCGGCGCGTCTCACGTTTTGCGACAGGCGGTCAATTTCCAAATCCCCCACCCGCAGCACGCTGGAGCGACTGACCGGCCCGCGCCGCAACAAGGCCTTGATGCGCACCTGCAGTTCGGCAAACGCAAACGGTTTGGTGAGGTAGTCGTCCGCGCCCGTTTCAAAATTTTTAATTTTGTCGCCCATGCCGTCGCGCGCGGTGAGAATCAGAATCGGCACCAGCGAATTTTTGCGCCGGACTTTTTCGAGGATCTCCGTGCCGGTCAGGCCGGGCAGCATCAAATCCAGAATGATGAGATCGTAATCGTAGGTATTGGCGGCCTCCCAACCGCTTTCGCCGTCGTGACAAACATCCACGGCGTAACGCTCCGCCTTGAGGCCGCGCACGATGATGTCGGCCACCTTCTTTTCGTCTTCCACCAGCAGGATGCGCATAATGTGTGACTCTTTGACAAGGGAATAGACCATACGTTGATTAAAATAACGCAAACATTTAATTAAAAATCATTCAGAAATCTGTTGTTGGCCGGTCTCATTCCCGTTCCGGCCACGAGCAGGTCCGGTGGTTTCCTGGGTCTTGGAATTCCGCATTTTAATCGGATTTTCAGCATGATTTAATGTTTGAGGCTGTCGAATAATAATGGATGGGGAGGCGCAAGCAGTTGCCGTTTCCGTCGTATTGAAGTGACAGGCAGATAGCCTTTGGCCGAGATGCTGCGGTCCGGATGCTGGCTTTCCCCCCGGGAACTCGAACCACTTCGGGTTTCTGGGCGGACCTCTGCCAAACCAGAAAGGAAAAGAGCATTATGAAAAGCATCCGCTTCATTTTAGGCGCGGCGGTGATCTCCCTGTTGACTGGATGCGCCTCAACCCCGGTTGTTCTCGCTCCGGTGGGGCCCAACCCCATGGGCTATCCCGGCACGGGTTCAAAGGGACAGTTGCTGGTTTATTCCGCCTGGCAAGGACATGGCGAAGGCAACAATCCGTGCTACTATCAGCACAGCGATTATTATATCTACCAGACGTCCGGAAAACTCGTCCGGCACGTTGAGAACAGCGTCGGGCATTATGCCCAATCCCCCCGCCCGGAATTTTTACCGGCCGGAAAATACATCGTGCAAGCCCGGGCGAAAGGTTATGGCAACATCTGGGTCAAGGTGCCCGTCGTGATTCAGGACGGGCAAACCACCCGGCTCCACCTGGACACCGGGTGGATGGTCCCAAGGGGCACGGCAAAATCGGAACTGGTCAGCGTCCCCGGCGGTTATCCCGTGGGATGGCGGGCTGACTGATGTTGCACAATTCAAGTCCGGACTGGTTCAGACTGGACGGGCCAGGAGAGAAATTATTCTTTGATCTTATGAAAATTAAACGGTCAGTTTTCCTTGTCGCAGTCCTCGCGTGCCTGGCAGTCCTTGCCGCTTCCGGTCAAAAAGCCGCGGAGACAGGCAACTCGCCGCAACCGGTTTCGCTTTATGACCGGGTGATGAAATCAGGCAAGATTCGAGCTGCCTACACGATTTATCCGCCGGGTTGCTTTAAGGACGAAAATGGAAAGCTCAAGGGAGTTTTCGTGGAGACATTGGAGGAAGCGGCCAAAAATCTGGGACTTACGGTCGAATGGACTGAAGCAGTTGGCAGGGAAGAGCAGGTTAAGGGTCTGGATAACGGCCGCTATGACATGATTGGCAGCGCGGTCTGGGCCAATCCCGAGCGGGCGAAACTAGCAACATTAAGCAGGCCGCTTTATTACAGTCCGTTCTACATCTACGCGCGTAAGGATGATCCAAAATTCAACGAGAACATTCGCTTGGCCGCGCTTGATTCCCCGGATGTTCGTATCGCCATGGTGGCTGGAAGCACCGCCGAGGCGATCGCAAAAGACCAATTCCCCAGCGCAACACGCGTTGCCCTCCCTCGAATGACGGACCATGAGGGATCTTTCCTGGACGCAACCAATAACCCGGCTGACATAATCATCATGGAAAAGTCCCAGGCGATGAAGCTTTTGGAATCAAATCCAGGAACCATCGTTAACATCAGGCCAAGCGTGCCATTATGCGTCATTGGCAACTGCTATATGTTCAAACGAAACGAACTCGAATTCCAGAACATGCTAAATTCGGAAATCAACGATTTGCTGACAAGTGGATTCGTGGAACGCGAGTTGGAGAAATATGAGAAATATCCAAACTCCCAGTTGCGAATTGCTCCGCCCTACCTGCAGGACTAGCCGATGGTAATTTTGCAGATGAAACAACATCAGCGTCTGACAAATTCTTTCCCATTATGAAACGCTCGGTGGGTGGGCGGCAAGTTCCGCTCACTTCTGCTTCATTTTCTCCCGGTCGAATGGCTTTCGTGATTGAATCTACCGCGCGCGGTTCGGACACAAACTGCTAGGCCGTGAAACAGGTGCTGGAACTTTGGCATCAAAAGAGGCACGGCTATCGGAATGCAGTGTCGGTTTGGCTTCAGGCTGAACGGCCCCGGCGTTTTCCATCCGCTTTTGTCACATTTTAATTCGCCCTTCATCCGCCGTTAATATTAGGCCTGTCTATTAATTACGATGGAGCGAAGCACGTCAGGAACGGGAAGAACCGCCCTGGCAAACGGTGCACGGCCGGCCGGGGAACAAACGAGTAAATGCCAATACATAGAAAGGATTTATATGACAAAAACAGTTGGAGATGGGAGGGAACGAACCAACCGTTCTTCCGCCCATCCGGCACATCGGGAGGTGGCTTTCGTTTTGAGCAGTCCCGAGGCGGAGGAAGTTTATTTGTGCGGTGACTTCAATGAATGGTCTCCGGGCGGTCTGCCCATGATCCGGCACGGCGGAGATCATTGGTGGGAAAAACGGTTGGTACTGGCGCCGGGCCGCTACGAATACAAATTCATCGTGAACGGGGTTTGGATTCACAACCCCGATGCCGCGGAAAATGTGCCAAATATTCATGGCTCCCTCAATTCGGTCGTCGAGGTCCGGCCATGAAGACGCAATCCAACCCTGTCCAGCGGAAGGCGTGCCGGAAGCCTCCGCTGCAAGTGCGATTGGATGGCCGGCCCAGGACGCAGCCGCGGGATCGACACCCGGACACCATCCAGTTGGTTTATGCGCATCTTCCCCCGGCCGTGGTGCTGGCCACGGAACAACATCTTCGGACCCAAACGAACATTGAGCAACGGGCTCATCAACTCTGGTTCGCCCGGGGTTGCCTGCCCGGAAGCGCCCTGGGTGACTGGCTCCGGGCCGAAGGGGAGATGGTGCAAAGCCTCTGCCAGGCCCTTCTGGGCCGGAACACCCGGGAGCCGGAGCTGGCCCCGGTTTCCCCATGAGGTCATGAACCATCCAACTCAAGGTCCGCACATTCACAACCTCACCGGAGACGGTCTTCTGGAGACAGTCACCCCGGGCAATACCGGCATGGAATCAAAATGAAAACGAATCACAAATGGAAACAAAGCCTCAACGAGAAATTCTTTTTTATGAACAACACGCATGACAAACCCAGCGATGGCATCTTGTCCGCAAATAATGCCATCAAGCCGGTCGATTTCTCCTGTTCCGCACGCGGGGCAAAAACCGTCCAGTTGGCGGGCGATTTCAACCATTGGTATCCCATCCTAATGGCGCAACTCGAAGATGGCTGGTGGTTCATCCGGCTCTGGCTGCCCCAGGGCCATCACCAATACCGGTTTCTGGTGGATGGCAAACCGACGCTTGACTTGCAAGCCACCGGCACCTCTCGCGACGAACACAATGTTCCCGTCTCCCTCATCGCGGTCATCTGATCCGAAATTTCGCCAAGGTTGCCCGGCCCCTCAAATGGGGGGTCAAAAATGAAGACTGGCAGCGTGAAAATAATCGCGCATGGGGATGAAAAGAGCCGCAGCCATCGGGATGCCCTGACCGCCGGGCTTGACGCGAAACACAGGGTGCCGGCACAAAACGAAATGAACCAGGCTCATTCACCATGGGGATTTTAGTCGAGGAGTCATCTCATTAATGCAGGCTGAATACCAGATTAAAATCCGTTCAGGGCCTTTCACTGGATGAAGAATTGTGGCAGATAATTGAAGTTATGAAACCGGTCTCGATCTTTTGCCTGCTCGCCAGCGGCGCTTTTTTATCAGGTTGTGCCAGTGAACGGAACGGGCTCGTCCTCGATCCGGTTGGTCCGCCTCCCGGACAAACCTTCACGACGTCCAGTTCAACCGACGGCACTTTGGTGGTTTATTCCGCCTACGATCCGGTCGCGAATTGGACGGCTCGTAATCCTCGCCGTCCGGTGTATTCCAATTACAAAATTTTCTTCCCGGATGGAACTTTGCTGCGAACCGTGCATAACGATTCGGGAACGATGCTGCAGGATGCAGTACCGGTGGAATTACCGACGGGCGGATATCGGGTGGTTGCCAGCGCCAATGGTTACGGGCGCGTAACCCTCCCGGTTGTCATCGCAGCCAATCAAACGACGGTGTTGCATCTTGAGGGCGGCAATTCCTGGCCAAATGAGGCCGAATTCAATCAGACCAACGCCGTCCGTCTGCCCGATGGGGAGGTCATCGGCTGGCGAGCAGTCTCAGCATACCCGTCCAAGCTCTAGAAATGGAAACTTGGGGATCCAAGGCTGGAGCGAACGACTTTTTCGGCCAGCCAACCGGGATCCAGTCCATGGCAGGCTGGCAGAACTTTTGTCCGTATGTTTCAAATGTTACGGGCCAAAATGGTTTGTCACCGAATCGTAACAACTCTGCCGTGCGGCCGTAACAATAAAACCCCAGCTTTTCCTGCAGATAATTGTTATGAAGAAGCTGATTCTTTTCCTCCTCGGCGGCGGCTGCCTGCTCGCCGCCCCAACCGGTGTCCGCGCGCAAATGCTCATCAACGGCGCTGGCGCGACCTTTCCCTATCCCATTTACTCAAAATGGTTCGACGAATACGCCAAGGTGGATCCTTCGGTCCGCTTTAACTATCAATCCATCGGTTCTGGCGGCGGCCAAAAACAAATCACGGCCCAGACCGTGGACTTCGGCGCTTCCGACGGCCCGATGAGTGATGAAAATCTTGCCAAAACGCCCGGAAAAATCCTGCACATACCCACCGTCGCCGGCGCCGACGTCATCGCCTACAACCTGCCGGGCAATCCGAAGCTCAAACTGGATGGCGAGGCCGTGGTCGGAATTTTTCTCGGCAACATCACCAAATGGAACGATCCGAAAATCACCGCGCTCAATCCGGGCGTGGCGCTGCCGGATATTGGCATCATCCCGGTTCACCGTTCCGACGGCAGCGGCACCACCTTCATCTTCACTGATTATCTGAGCAGCGTCAGCCCGGTCTGGGCGGATTCGGTGGGGAAAGGCACCTCGGTGAAATGGCCGGCCAGCATCGGCATCGGCGCCAAAGGCAACGAGGGCGTCGCCGGCCAGGTCAAACAGTTGTCGGGGGCAGTCGGTTATGTCGAATTGATCTACGCCAAACAAAACCAGATGCCTTACGCGGACATGAAGAACGCGGCGGGCCATTTCATCACCCCCTCACTGGATTCGGTCACCGCGGCCCTCGCGACCGCGAAAATTCCGGACGATTTCCGCTTTTCGATGGTCAACGCGGCAGGCGATCAGGCGTATCCGATCGCCGGCGCAACCTGGCTGCTGGTTTATGAAGATCAAAAGGACCCCGCCAAGGGCAGGAAACTGGTGGAATTTCTGAACTGGGCTTTGACCAAGGGTGAAGGCATGGCCGCAACGCTGGATTACGCCTCCCTGCCGGAAAGCGTGCAACAGCGCGTTTTGGAGCGGATCAAAACAATAAAATACTGACTTCGCTCCGCCGGCCGATATTTTAATCGGCGTGGGCCGGACGAAGAGCGCAGTTCCTCCCGCTCTTCGTCCGTTTGATTTTTGAACCGGGGGAAAATTGTGAACGGACGGCCGGAGATGCAACCAAACATGAACCCTCGAACGCACGGCGGCCCCCGCTTTGGCGACCGCGCTTTCAATTGGCTCACCCTGTGCATGGCGCTGTCCGTCTTTGCGCTCATCGGGCTGATCGGACATGAACTTGCGCAGGGTTCGCGGCTCGCGCTGCAAAAATTTGGCTGGCACTTCCTTGTCGGCAGCGATTGGGATCCGGTCAATGAACAATTCGGCGCGCTGCCGTTCATCTTCGGCACGCTGGTTTCCTCGCTCATCGCGCTCGTCATCGCCGTGCCCATCAGCATCGCCACCGCCGTTTATCTCACCGAACTCGCCCCGCTCTGGCTGCGCCAGCCGCTGGTCATGTTCATCGAACTGCTGGCCGCCGTGCCCAGTGTCATTCTCGGCCTGTGGGGAATTTTTGTGATGGTGCCGTGGCTGCGCGTGTATCTGTTTCCCTGGCTGCAAAAGACGTTCGGCTTTCTGCCGCTGTTTCAAGGGCCGATTTACGGCGTCAGCATGCTCGCCGGCGGCATCATCGTCGCCATCATGATCCTGCCTATCATCACGTCGGTCTCGCGCGAAGTTCTGCGTTCTGTGCCGGGGCTCCAACGCGAAGCCGCCTACGCGCTCGGCGCGACGCGTTGGGAGGTCACGCGCATCGCCGTGTTGAGCTACGCTAAAAAGGGATTGTTCGGCGCCGTGATTCTCGGGTTGGGCCGGGCGCTGGGCGAAACCATGGCCGTAACCATGGTCATCGGCAATTCACCTCAAATCGTCAAATCCCTGTTCGCCCCCGGCTACACGCTGGCCAGCGTCATCGCAAACGAGTTCAACGAAGCTACTGGCGACTTATATCCGAGCGCACTATTTGAACTCGGCCTCGTGTTGCTTGGCGTGACCGTGATTGTCAACATTTTCGCCCAGTTGCTCTTGAAAACGTTCGCCGGGCCCAGCGTGAAACCACAAAATTGACATGACCGCCCCCAATCACCACTGGCGCAAGTTCAAGAACGGCCTGATGCAGGCCGTCACGTTCTTGTGCGCAATCTTGGTCGTCACGCCTCTGGTGCTGGTGTTTTATCATCTGATCAAGGAAGGTTTCAGCTCGATCAACCTCGCCTTTTTCACCCAACTGCCAAAACCCGAGGGCGAAAGCGGCGGCGGCATGGCCAACGCCATTGTCGGCACGTTCATTTTGCTGGGACAGGCCGCCCTGCTCGGGGTGCCCATCGGCGTGCTCGGCGGCGTATTCCTTTCCGAATACGGCTCGTCGCGCCTCAACTGGTGGATTCGTTTTGCGGCGGACATTCTCAATGGCGTGCCGTCCATCACCTGGGGTATCGTGGTTTATGCGCTGATGGTTGTGCCGATGCACACATATTCCGCACTCGCAGGCGGCAGCGTGCTCGGCCTGATGATGATTCCACTCGTGATGCGGACGACAGAGGAAGTGTTGCAACTCGTGCCGAACGGCTACCGCGAAGCCGCGCTCGCGCTGGGCATTGCCAAGTGGAGCACCATTGTCCAAATCGTCATGCGCACCGCGCTCAAAGGCATCGTCACTGGCATCCTGCTCGCGCTGGCGCGCGTGGCGGGTGAGACCGCGCCGTTGCTGTTCACCGCACTGGGAAATGGAAATTGGCCCCACAAACTGACCGAACCCATCGCCGCGATGCCGCTGCAAATCTTCGCCTACGCGATTGGGCCTTACAACGACCAGCATCGGCAGGCGTGGGCGGGCGCGCTCGTGTTGCTTTTGCTCGTCCTGTCCATCAACATCGGCGTGCGCTTTTTGACGCGCGACCGGTTCCAACGCAACGTCTGATTTGCCCATGGCCGACAACGCAACCACTCCCTTGAACGCACCGGCGCCAACCCCGGCCGCAGCGAATCATGCGGCCTTGAACGTCCGCAACCTCTCGGTTTTTTTTGGCGAAAATCATGTGCTCAAGGGCGTTTCGCTCGACATCGCCGCCCAGGCCGTCACCGCCATCATCGGCCCCAGCGGCTGCGGCAAATCCACCTTTTTGCGCGCCCTCAACCGGATGCACGAACTCGTGCCCGAAGCGCGCATGACCGGCGATATCCGCCTGTTTGGCGACGACATCTACGCGCCCAGCGTCGAATCGGTTCTCGTCCGCCGCCGCGTCGGCATGGTCTTTCAAAAATCGAACCCGTTCCCGACCATGTCCATCGCCGAAAACGTCACCGTCGGCCTCCGCCTCAATGGCATCCGCGACCGCCGGCTGCTGGCCGAACGCACGGAGCAATCGTTGCGCATGGCGGCGTTGTGGGACGAGGTGAAGGACCGGCTGAACGCACCGGCCGTCAGTCTGTCCGGCGGCCAGCAACAGCGGCTGTGCATCGCCCGCGCGCTCGCGGTGCAGCCGGAGGTGCTGCTCATGGACGAACCGGCCTCGGCACTCGATCCGCTCGCCACCTCCAAGATTGAGGACTTGATTCTGGAGTTGAAAAAGGATTACACGATTGTCATTGTCACCCACAACATGCAGCAGGCCGCGCGCATTTCGGATTTCACCGCGTTCTTTTATCTTGGCGAACTGGTGGAATTTGACGTGACCACGAAAATTTTCACCAGTCCGGTCAAGAAGCAGACGGAAGATTACGTGACGGGCCGGTTTGGTTGAAATCGGACGGCGGAACGAAATTAAAATTATGGAACATTTCGACATGGAGCTGGACGTGCTTAAACAGAAGCTGCTGACCATGGCCAGCCACGCCGAGACGGCCGTGAACCAGGCCCTCCAGGCGCTCATGCAGCGTGACCTCAACCTCGCGTTGCGCGTGAAGGATGACGACCGCATCATTGACCAGTTTGAAGTCGAGATTGACGATCTCGTCATTCAATTGCTCACCAAGGCGCCGCTCGCCACCAATCTGCGCCTCGTGACCGTGGCAATGAAAATTTCCCAGAACCTCGAACGCGTCGGCGACGAGGCCACCAAGATTGCCAAGCGCGCCCGCGACCTGAGCCAGGAACCGCCGGTGAAAATCACCATCGAATTGCCACGCATGGCCGGCCTGGCGCTGGACATGCTCAAAGCCGCGCTCGACGCGTTTGTGAACCGCGATTCCGCCGCCGCCCGCCTGATCATCCCGCGCGACAAGGAGGTGGATGCCCTCAACAAGCAGATCCACGAAATCCTGGCGCAACACATGGTGGCCCACCCCGATACCATCAGCCGCTGCCTGAACTGGATGGTCGCCTGCAAAAGCCTCGAACGCATCGCCGACCACGCCAAAAACGTGGCCGAGGAGGTCGTCTATCTCTGCGAAGCGCAGGACATCCGGCACACGTTGAAAAATTGATTTTGCGTGCGCGGCCGGAGTTTTTTTTGTAGAACTCTGCGCGCATGTTTTCCATCCAGCAACTTTTCAGCAAAGGCGACCGGTTTCAGGAATTGCTCGAGGCCGCCGCCCAGGAATCCCACGAAAGCGTCCGGCTTGTCATCGAATTGATGAAGTCGCCGCGCAACACGCAAAACCTCGACGACCTCATCCTCGCCCGGCGCAAGGAAAAGAAAATATCCGAGCAGATCAGCAATGAGCTGGTGAAGACGTTCATCACCGGCCTCGAACGCGAGGACATTGAGGCGCTCGCCCGGGGGCTGTTTCGCATCCCGAAGGCCGCCGAAAAACTCGCCGAACGCATTGTCATGGCCGGCAGGCATCTGGACGGAATTGATTTCTCGAAGCAGGCCGACATGATGACCAAGGCCACCGACGCGATTCATGAGATGGTCAAGCAGTTGCGTCACATGGAGGACATGGAGAAGCTCAAAACCTATAATGACCGTCTTCAGCTTGTCGAAGTCGAGGCGGACAAATACATGAACGAGCTGCTCCGGGATCTTTACGGCGGCAAATATGACGCGATCCGCGCCATCGTCGTCCGCGATGTCTATGAATTGATGGAAAAGGTCGTTGACCGCTGCCACGACACCGGCAACGTCGTCATGCAAATCGTCCTGAAAAATTCCTGACGCGCGATGCCCCTCATCCTGCTCGTCATCTTCATCGCGTTGGTGTTCACCTACATCAACGGCTTTCACGACACGGCCAATTCCATCGCCACCGTCGTCTCGACCAAGGTGCTCACCCCGCGCCAGGCCGTGATGCTCGCCGCGGTGACCAATCTCATCGGCGCATTTTTTGGCACTGCCGTCGCCGCGACCATCGCGTCCGGCCTCGTGGATGCCCAGGTGGCCACCCTGCCGGTGCTGTGTTGTGCGCTGCTCGCGGCCATTTCCTGGAGCCTGCTGACGTGGTGGTTTGGCCTGCCTTCCAGCTCGTCGCACGCGCTCGTGGGCGGGCTTTGCGGCGCGGTGCTGGCGGCTTCCGTCAACCGCTGGTCTTCCATCATCTGGTCGGTGCCCGGCAAAGACCATTGGTGGCAGGGCAAAGGCATTCTCTGGAAAGTGATCGTGCCCATGGTCAGTTCGCCGATCATCGGTTTTGTCGGCGGCTTTCTGCTCATGGGCTTGTTGTATTTTTTACTGCAAAACTGGCGGCCCGTCACCGTGAACCGGACCTTCGGCAAACTGCAATTATTGAGTGCGGGCTACATGGGTTTTGCCCATGGCACGAACGACGCCCAAAAAACAATGGGCATCATCACGCTGGCACTGGTGGTTGCCACCAAGACCGGGCTGCTGATTTCCGTGCCCGGCTGGCTCTCGTGGTTGCCTACTCCGGAAGGCACTCCGGCCGGATACCTGCCGCCGGTGGCCTGGATCATCACACACCTGCCAACCTGGCTGCAGTTTGGCTACCAGCCACCGACGCTTGATCCCAAGGCGCAATTCATTCCCGCCTGGATCATCATTCTCTGCGGACTGACCATGTGCGCCGGCACCGCCGCCGGCGGCTGGCGCATCATCAGGACCCTCGGCCACAAAATGGTGAAGCTCCATCCCGTTCACGGCTTCGCCGCGGAAGCCACCGGCGCGAGCGTGCTCTTCACCGCCGCGATCTTCGGAATGCCTGTCTCCACCACCCACGCGATCACGGCTTCCATCATGGGCGTGGGCTGCGCAAAAGGTTTCAATGCGCTCAAGCTCAATGTCGTCGAGCGCATCCTCTGGGCCTGGGTGCTGACGCTGCCCGCGAGCGGCGCCGTGGCCTACGCACTGGTGAGAATCGCGCACTCGTTCGGCTGGCTGTAGCCGGGACATTTTTTCAAAACAAACCTTGCCCCGCCCCTGTGGCTGTGCGATATTCATTTCGTTATTTGACGAAATAACAATAAATGCGCGAATTCATGGCCATCACCAAGGCGCTGTCCGACCCCAGCCGGGTCAGGATTCTTCTGGCGCTGCGGCGGCAGGAACTGTGCGTGTGCCAGATCACGGAGCTGTTCGGCTTCGCCCCGTCCACCATGTCCAAACACCTCTCCATCCTGCATCAGGCCGACCTGATTCTCTCGCGCAAAACCGAGCGCTGGGTCTATTACCGGCTGCCGGACAAGGCCGCGCCCATCGCCGTGCGCGAGGCGCTGGCCTGGGTTCACAAGTCGCTTGCGAAGACGGATGAAACGCGGGCGGACGCGAAAAAGCTGAAACGGATTTTGCAGACTGATCTTGCCGTCATCTGCCGCCGGCAAAATTGTTGAACTGATTTTATGAGCACCATTCCAACCGACGAACAAAATAATTCTGTGCGCAAGCTGGTGCGCGAAGGCTACACCGAAATTGCGCAGAAAACCTCCGCCGGCTGCTGTAGTCCGGGCGTGTCCTGCTGCGGTTCCGCGCCACCAGACGCCGACAAGCTGGCGCGCGAACTCGGCTACACCGTCGAGGAACTCAAGGCGCTGCCGGAGGGCGCGAACATGGGGCTTTCCTGCGGCAATCCCGCCGCGCTCGCCGCGCTGAAGCCCGGCGAAACCGTTCTCGACCTCGGCAGCGGCGGCGGTTTTGACGTTTTCATCGCCGGCCGCAAGGTTGGCGCCCCCGGCCGCGCCATCGGCGTGGACATGACGCCCGAGATGCTGGCCAAAGCCCGACAAAATACCGTAAACTACCGCAACCAATCCGGCCTCGACAACGTCGAGTTCCGTCTCGGCGAAATCGAGCATCTTCCGGTGGCGGACAACAGCGTGGATGCCATCATTTCCAATTGCGTCATCAATCTTTCACCCGACAAACCGCAGGCCTGGCGGGAAATGTCGCGCGTCCTCAAACCGGGCGGGCGCGTGGCCGTTTCGGACATGGCGCTGCTCAAGCCCCTGCCGCCGGAAGTGCTGAGGATGGTCGAGGCGATGGTCGGCTGTGTCGCCGGCGCGGCGCTGGTCAGCGAGACTGGACGCATGGCGTGTGCAGCCGGGTTGACGGACATCGTCCTCAAACCCAAGCCCGGTTACGTCGAGGCAATGACGAACTTTGAAGATCCGCTTTACCGCAAAATCGTCGAGCATTTACCGGCGGGAACCAAACCGGCGGATTTCATCACCAGTTTGGAGGTACAAGCGGTCAAACCGGTTTCGACCGTGGACTATTCGGCTGCCGTCGATGAACTGGTGGCCATCGGCGCGGCAATCGCCGCGAATTGTGAACCCTGCCTGAAACATCATTATCACGAAGCACAACAACTTGGAGTGTCGCAGGCTGACATCGCCCACGCTGTGGAGACGGGCGCCAAAGTAAAGGATTCACCACACCGGGCGATTTTACGGCTGGCAGGCCGCCTGACCGGAGTTGGATTGAGCACACCGGCGGATGAGAGTGATCCTTGTTGTGGTTCGCAAACCGCGGGTGAGCCACCAGCGGGTGGCAAGTGTTGTGGTTGAAGGATTACCATGAGCAAAGCGACCACCGCCGAGCTTGTGCCACCTGTGGCGGCCCCAAAGCGCCTGGCGTTTTTCGAACGCCATCTGACTGCCTGGGTTTTTCTTTGCATGGTCGCCGGCGTTTTGCTGGGGAAATTGGCGCCGGCTTTCACCACCGCGTTGAGCCAGCTTCAATTCGGCCGGGGCTCGCAGGTGAACGTCCCCATCGCCGCGCTCATCTGGCTGATGATTTATCCGATGATGCTCAAGGTGGATTTCACCGCGCTGGGCGGCATCGCGCGCAAGCCCAAAGGCCTCGCGGTGACGCTGTTGGTCAACTGGCTGGTCAAGCCGTTCAGCATGGCCTTCCTGGCCTGGCTGTTCATGCAACATATATTTGCCGCGTGGATTGAGCCGGAGACAGCCAAAAATTACACCGCCGGTCTCATCATCCTCGCCGCGGCGCCCTGCACCGCGATGGTTTTCGTGTGGAGTTACCTCACCGAGGGCGACCCGGTTTACACCCTCGTTCAAGTCGCGGTAAACGATCTGATCATGCTCGTTGCCTTTGCGCCCATCGTGATGCTTCTCTGCGGCGTGGCCAATGTCGTTGTGCCTTCGAAGGTGCTCATGACCTCCGTCGTGGTGTTCATCGTCATTCCGCTGGCGGCGGGCTGGCTCACGCGCGCAGCATTGCTGAAGTCGCATGGCAAGGATTGGTTTGAAAAATGGTTTTTGCCCAAATTTCATCCGGTGACCATCGGAGCGCTGCTGCTGACGCTGGTGCTCATCTTTGCGTTCCAGGCGGAGAATCTCACCACGCGCTGGCTGGCGGTGTTGTTGCTGGCCGTGCCGATTGTCATCCAGGTTTATTTCAATTCCACGCTCGCCTACCTGCTGATGCGGCGGTTGCGCGTGCCCCACAACGTCGCCTCGCCCGGCGCGCTCATCGGCGCGAGCAATTTCTTCGAGCTGGCGGTGGCCGTGGCCATAACTTTGTTCGGGCCGGGCTCCGGTGCCGCGCTGGCCACGGTTGTGGGCGTGCTGGTGGAGGTGCCGGTGATGCTTTCCGTCTGCAACATTTGCAACCAGTCGCGCGGGTGGTATCAGGCACCGCTGGAATCCAACCCAACCAACCCATGACCACTTCGACCAAACCCACCGTTTTGATTCTTTGCACCGGCAATTCATGCCGCAGTCACATCGGGGAAGGTTTCCTGCGCCGGGCGGCGGGTGATTTGGTGAATGTCCAAAGCGCCGGTTCCAATCCGGCCGGGTTTGTTCATCCCCTCGCCATCAAGGTCATGGCCGAGGCGGGCATCGACATTTCCGGTCATCGCTCGAAACATTTGAAGGAATTCCTAGACCAGCCGGTGCACACCGTCATCACCGTCTGCGGCAATGCGGACCAGGCGTGCCCGATTTTTCCCGGCCAGATGAACCGCCACCACTGGCCGTTCTTTGACCCGGCCAAGGCGACCGGCAGCGAAGAAGAAATCCTCGCCTGTTTCCGTCAAGTCCGTGACGAGATGCGCCGGGTCTTTGAGGCCTACGCGGCCGGGTTGCGGGATGTGAATAAGGGCTGCTCAAAAGCCTAACGTCGGCGGATTCAAGCGTTTTGAAAAAAACCAAAAGATATTGAGCGAGCCCTGCCACCTTTAATTTTCCACAAGCTTCCCTTCCTGTCGGTGCAGTCGAAAATGAACATAAGCGAGTCATCCACAGCATGCTTAATATCTGTCTTGCTGGGGGTGGCGATTCCAACTGGATGCGAGTGAAACGTGCCAACAATCTCTTGGCCGAGAATCTTCACAGCGGCAACAATCCGACGAACATCGGGACGAGATAAGGCAAATTTCCCAAATTGGGATGAGACATTGCGTGTTGAAACAAATGAGAGATGGCAGCCGGTATCAACGATCAAGCCGCAAATCTCCATGCCGTCCGTTTCGCGTGCTGAACGGCACGCCTGCCGGAGACATTTAGAGTAGTTGGTCTTGTCGAACAGGTGCATACGCTCGGCGACGCTCCAGTCATTCGATTGTACTATGCGGTCTTGAATTTCTGGCCAATCTTCAATGGAAACCCGGCTAGAAATGGTTCTGTTGCCAGACGCTTGCCCCCTTCGCGCTGAAGTTCCAAAATCCGCAACGCATTCTGGCCGCAGCCGACCACAACGCCGGTTTTGTCCGCCGACAAAATCTCCCCTGCTCCGCCGGTTTTTTCGATGACTTCCGCCTTCCAAATTTTCAGCAGTCGAGGTTTTGCTGTCGTCGCATCGGCTCGCGAGGACGCTCGCCCCACCAGCGGTTGCCCGGGCAAAAATGTGAAGGCGCCCGGCCAGGGCGTGAAGGCGCGCAGGCGATTCCAGATGGTTTGCGCCGGCTGGTTCCAATCAATATGACCGTCCTCCTTTTTGATTTTTGCCGCGTAACTGGCGCCTTCGGCGGGTTGCGGCACCGGCTCGATTTTTCCGGCAACGTAATCCGGAATGGTCTGCACGAGCAGATCCGCGCCCAGCCTCGCCAGCCGGTCGTGCAAGACGGCTGAATCATCTTCGGAATGGATGGGAGTGCGGCGTTGCGCAACGATGGGACCGGTGTCCAGGCCCGCATCCATTTTCATGAGGGTGACGCCGGTTTCGCTGTCGCCGCTGGCAATCGCCCATTGAATCGGCGCGGCGCCGCGGTATTTCGGCAGCAGCGAGGTGTGGACGTTCAGGCAACCATGACCCGGCAAATCCAGAATGCTTTGGGGCAAAATCTGGCCATAGGCGACGACAACGATGAGGTCCGGTTTCAATTCGCGCAGTTCAGCGATAAATCTTCCGTCGCGGGCGCGTTCGGGCTGGAGCACGGGGAATCCCAGTTCCAAGGCGAGTAATTTGACGGGTGAGGGTTGCGAATTGAGCTCCCGGCCTTTGGGTTTGTCCGGCTGGGTGACGGCGGCAACAACGCTGTCGGTTGGATCGCGCGCCAGCGCGGCCAGGCTGGCGCAGGATAATTCCGCCGTGCCCATGAAGATGATTCGCAACGCCGACATGCAGACAGCCAAAGGGAAATCACACCCGGGTGAAAGGAAAAAATCGCTTGATCAGGATTTGACGGCGATGTGCAGAATATCCGCGAGAACCTTGGCCGGGGTCTGGTCGGCGTCAATTTTGTGCACGAGGCGCTTGCCGTAGAATTTGAGCACGGGCTTGGTTTCCTTCTCGTAGGTTTTGAGCCGCTCACGGATGACATCGAGATTTGCGTCATCGAGGCGGTTTTCCTTGAGGGCGCGGCGTTGAATCCGGGCAACGAGGTTTTCCGGGTTGATGGAGCGCAGACAGTAAACGCCGGCCACGTCGAGCGTGTCATCCAACATGGCGGCCTGTTCCACATTGCGCGGGATGCCGTCGAGCACCAGCGTGTCCTCCCCGGGATGGAACCGCCCGGCGGCAATGGTCTTGGCGATGGAGTCACGCCAGAGGGCGACGGTGGTGGCATCCGGCACAAGCTGGCCGCGGCTGGAATAGTCGACGAATATCCTGCCCAGTTCGCTGTCCGTCCGGAGACCGCGGAAAACGTCGCCGCACGCGCAATGGAAGAAGTGAGGGATGGACCCGAGAATTTTGCCCTGGGTGCCCTTGCCCGCACCGGGCGCACCGAACAAGAGTATGCTGCGATACTTCACGCGCTTTTGGTTTTGATTTGGACCTCCACGACCTCGGCGAACGGCACCATGACCTCCTGTTTAACCCCGCCCTGCATGGTCTCCACGTGCATTTCATTGGTGGCGATGCGCGTGATGCGCTCCACCACCATGTTGGCGCGACCTGTTTTTACCGTGAGCATCAGGTTTTTGTCAGCTTCGCGCCGGATGAGGGCGAAGAAGCCGGAAAACTTCGTCTCAAAAAACCGGCGGTTGAACGTGAATTGTCCGCGTTGAAAAACCTGCGGCTCGTTGGCGTTGGCCGCCGGCGCCGCCCCCGACTTCCCCTGCCAGGACGCCTCAACGATATGAATACCGGCGGCGGCAGCAGGTTGCACGGCACCCGGCACGGCAAAGGTCTGCGACGCGGTGGCCGACGGTTGCGCCACCGGTTCCGGCGCCTCGACATGCACCGGCATCGCCAGAAAAATAATCGGCCCTAAAATCGGCAGGACCACCGCCACCCCCATCACCATGGCAATGGGCCGCGACCGGCAGATGGCAATCTCATACGCCGCAAAAATGTTCGCCGCGTAAATTAACATCAGGGCAATCAGCCCCACCGACGATGAAAACAAGGCGCCGAACAGGGACGACCTTGGCGGCAGGTCGAGGCGCGTTACTTCATGAACTGTTACCTCGCTCTTTTTGGCCCGTTCCGTTGGCGGAGTTTCGATGAACGGCTCGGCCAGCGCCTTGATTTTGGGATTGACGGACGACAGTTGTTTGAGCGCGTCCTGGGTAAATTTTGTCCAGGGCACGCGCTCCGAGTATTTGTCCACGTCCAGCCGGAAAACAATGCCGTTGTCGTTGTAGGAAATGACGTCACCGGTCATCGACTTGCCGTCCGTCAGCTCATAGGTGTCTGCGCCGGCGGCGATGAACACGCCGCAAAGCCAGAGGCCGAAAATGGTCCACACGAGTTTGCGCACAGAATGTTTTTAACAAAGACCGGCGTGCCACGAAAGCAAATTCAGTAAGCGTTGCCCAGCTCGCCAATCAAATCCTCCACGACCCAGTTGGCCCGCGCCGCCTGCAATTTGTCCGCCGCCGCGCCATGCTGCCAGACGGCAAAACGGATCAACCGGCCCACGTCGGCGAGCAACGGCCGTTGCGCCAGCAACCCCGCCAGGTAACCCGCGAGCGCATCGCCGCTGCCGCCCTGCGCCAGGTGGGGATTGCCGGACGGGTTGACAAAGATTTCCCCCTCGCTCCGGCCCACCAGGGTCTGGTGCCCCTTCAACACCACCCAGCAATGGCCGTAGCGCCGCGAGATTTCGCGGACAACCTGCGGGCGGTTCAGCTGGATCTGCTGGCTGGTTGCATTCAGCAACCGGGCCGCCTCGCCGGGATGCGGCGTGAGGACACGAATGGCATTCCTGGCCGTCGTCCCGGTCGGCAACCAGTCCAGGGTGCTGGCATCCACGACGATCGGCAACAGCGAGTCGCGCCAGATCCGCCGGGTTATCGTCGGAATCATGACTTCCGCCAGACCGGGCGCCGCCAGACCGGGACCCACCAGCAGCGCGGTCATCGTTTCAGGCAGTTTTAAATCCGGCGTCCACAAGCCCACCATCACCGACTGCAACTGCGCCGCGATGACGTGATAAACCGCTTCCTGGGTGAACAGGGTGACGAGACCGGGCTGGGCACGTTGCGCGGCGCGCGCGGTCAAAACCGCCGCGCCATGAAAACCAAAACTGCCCGCGATGATCCCCAAATGTCCAAACGTGCCCTTGTGACCGGCGGCGGAGCGGCGCGGAGGAAAACTTTGGAAATCGTCCGGCAACGACCAGTGCAACCCGCCCGGTTGTGGCCGTGGAATCAGGCCGACGTCGTCAGCGACCTCGAGCCGGCCGACGAATGGCCAGGCGCTGGGCGCGAGCAGACCGGTTTTCGGCGCGCCAACGGTGAGCGTGACCGCCGCCTCAATCGCCACACCCGGCGAAACCGGTTCGCCGGTGTCGGCGTTCAATCCGGACGGCACGTCCACGGCCAAAACGGGAATTCCCGACTCATTGACTGCCTGGATGATTTTCTTCCAATCGTCGGTCAGTGGCCGGTTAAGCCCGATGCCGAACAGGCCGTCAACGACCAGCGCCGGCTGTTGCCGCAACGCCTGTTTGAGTCCTGCCAGATCGTTTTCAGGTGCGACAAGATAAAGGGTTTCAACGCGGCGTTCCTTCAAAGAAGCCTGCGCAGCGCGGGCATCGTCGCCGTTGTGGCCCTTGCCGGCCAAGATCAAAATGGCCTCGCCGGGCCGCGTAAGTTGCAACGCGCGGCGGGCGATTTTGACGCCCACCCGACGGATGACTTCGGCCTCGGTCTGGCCGGTTTCCCACGTGGCATGTTCCCATTCACGCATTTGTGCGATGCTGACAACTGGAAGCGACATCGCATGAGCCTAGCAAACCACCGAGCGGGGGCGAAAGCGGAAAACGGCAACCGGCGTTGTTTCAAGGTGTTGCGGTGAAGTCTTTTTACCCCTGCCGGAAAGATTCCGAAGGTGGCTGGGCCGCTCCGTCACCCAATCGTCACAGGGTTGTCACACAATCGAAATTGTGGGACGATGGCCCGCGTGATATGCAACCGAGGGTGAAACCGCGAATATTGGTGGTGGATGACGAACCGGAGGCGGTTGAACTGGTGGAGTTCAACCTTCGGCAGGCCGGCTATGCGGTAACCACCGCGGCGGACGGCGCGGAGACGCTGAAAAAGGCGCGGTCGCAAACCCCGGACCTGGTGGTGCTCGACGTGATGCTGCCGGAGATGGACGGTTTTGAAATCTGCAAGACGCTGCGGCTCGACCCGACCACCGCCAAGGTTCCCATCATCATGCTCACCGCCAAGGCCGCTGAAATTGACCGGGTGCTCGGCTTGGAACTCGGCGCCGACGATTACCTGACCAAGCCGTTCAGCCCGCGCGAACTGCTGCTCCGGATCAAAAAAATCCTGTCGCGCGGCGAAGTCGGGGAGAAGCCGCGCGATCAGATGCGATTCGGGGATTTGACGATTGACGTGCCGCGCCACGTGGCGACCTGGAAAGGCAAGCCGTTTGAACTGACCGCGACCGAGTTCAAACTGCTCACCACGCTCGCGCAACGCTCCGGACGCGTGCAATCCCGGGATGCCCTGCTCCGGGACGTGTGGGAATATGACAGCCTGATCGACACCCGCACGGTGGACACGCACATGCGGCGCCTGCGCGAAAAGCTCGGCCCGGGATCGAAGCATCTGGACACCGTCCGCGGCGTCGGGTACCGGTTTGTCGAATGAAGAAACCATCCCGTCCTGCTTCGCCGGCTTGCGATTAGTTTCTGCATTCTGCATTCTTCCTTCTGCCTTTTGCTATGTGGCCCGTCCTTTTCATTCTCGCACTGGCTGCCGCCGTGACGGTCCACTTCCGGTGGCGTCACAAATTTCTCCACCGGCAGCGCGAGGTGCAGGCCGAAACGGAGGAACTTCAGCGGCGGCAGCAGCAAACGACAATTGACGCCAAAGCCCAGCAACAGGTTCTGTTCAACAGCATGCTCGAGGGGTTGCTGCTGCTTGACCGCAACCGCCGGATTTATCTCGCCAACCGCGCGTTCAAAAACTTGTTCGGCCTGAAAACTGAGCTGCGCGGCAAAACCATCATGGAAGCCCTGCGCGTGCATGAGCTCGCGGCGCTGGTCGAGCGCGTGGAGGGCGACGGGCAGGTGTTCGATTACGAGCTCAAGCTGCCGGAATTGAGCGAGCGCTGGCTGCAGGTCAACGCGGCCGCCATCTCCAACTCCGCCGGCGAGCGCGAAGGCACCATCCTGGTCTTTCACGATCTGACGCGGCTCAGGCAGTTGGAACGCACGCGCGAGGAATTTGTCGCCAACGTCAGCCATGAATTGCGCACGCCGCTCTCGCTCATCAAGGGTTACGTCGAAACGCTGCTGGACGGCGCGCGAACCAATCCCGAGGTCGCCGAGCGTTTCCTCAAAATCATCGAGCGCAACGCCCAGCGGCTGGACCTGCTCATCCAGGATCTGCTCACCATTTCCGCGCTCGAATCCGGTCGCATCACCCTGAGCCTGCAACCGGTGGAATTGCTGCCGCTCGTGGAAAAGGTCTTTTCCGATTTGAAACCGCCGGCCGACAACAAAAACATTAAGCTGGTCAATTCCCTGCCCCACCTGACCGCGACGGCCGACGCCAGCCGGCTCGAACAGGTCCTCGCCAATCTCGTGGACAATGCCATCAAATACGGACGCGCGCAAGGCACGGTCACCGTCGGCGGCCGCAAAACGGAGGACGGGAAGGTTGAAATTTTCGTCCAGGACGACGGTCCGGGCATTCCGGCCGAGGCGCTGGACCGGGTGTTCGAACGGTTTTACCGCGTGGACAAGGCGCGCTCGCGCGAGCAGGGCGGCACCGGCCTCGGTTTGTCCATCGTCAAGCACATCGTGCAGAACCACGGCGGCAAAGTCTGGGTGAAAAGCGAAGTGGGCAAGGGCGCGACGTTCTGCTTCACTTTGCCCACCGCATGAACGGAGCTCCGATGTATGGTGGATAAACGCCGGGCCGAGTTTCGCTGCGAAAAATCTTGGTCGGCAGGCAGGCGGGTTTTATAGTCCCCCCATGGTTCACGTTGGCATCGGTTATGACGTTCATCAACTCGTCGCAGGACGCAAACTTGTCCTCGGTGGTGTTGAGATTCCGCATCCGAAGGGTCTCGATGGCCATTCGGACGCTGATGCGCTCATGCATGCGATCTGCGATGCGCTCCTCGGCGCGCTCGGCGAGGAGGACATCGGCCATTTTTTCCCGAACACCGATCCGCGCTGGAAGGATGTGCCGAGCAGGGTGTTTTTACAGGAAGCGGCGCGGCTGATCGCGTTGCGCCCGGGCAAAATCGTAAACGTGGATGCCACGGTCATCGCCCAGGCGCCCAAAATTTATCCGCACATCCGCGAAATGAAAATCCGCATCGCCGGGGCGCTGGGCATCAACTTCCGGCAAATCGGCATCAAGGCCACGACCAACGAGCTGATGGGTTTCATTGGCCGCGAGGAAGGCATCGCCGCGATGGCGGTGGCCGGCGTGGAGCTGCCGGAATGAATTCTGGTCTGGGGTTTTGCGTCTGGGCTCTGGGGCCAGCCGCCGTTTATCCCAGAACCTAGACCCTGGACGCCAGACGCCGGACCTAAAACATCATGCCCAAAGCTGAAATCAGTTGGAAACGGGTGAACGACGAGGGGGTGAAGCTGCAGGTGTATGTCCAGCGGGTGAGCCGCGAGTGGCTTTTCTTCCAGCGCAAAAAGCG
>Ga0181522_10000597_pt1 | contig 25771 bp, 22 predicted proteins | sample PEATcosm2014_Bin_27_FD_121103 | JGI IMG/M metagenome (GOLD analysis project Ga0181522, IMG submission 121103) | Peatland microbial communities from MTU Mesocosm Facility, Houghton, MI, USA - PEATcosm2014_Bin05_10_metaG | ecosystem: Environmental > Terrestrial > Soil > Wetlands > Peat | place...
ATTCGGTTGCCAATTGTGTTTCTCAAATTGTTGATTTCGCCAGGTGTAATTTGTGCCCGGGCCGGGATGGCGGCCAGCAACAACGACGACAGTCCAACCACTGCGCAACCGCCGCGCCGGATTCGGGAGGAATGCTGGTTTTTTTTCATAATGCCCTCGGGCGTTCGGGTTTTTCCGCTCATGGTTTCGGCGCGGACGGATTGTTTCCGTCACGCGCCAATTTGCGCGCGAGAAACCGATAGGTCAAGCCTGCGACAACTGAACCGGCCAGCAGAAACAGGATCAAAACCAATCCCAGGTGAAACGCATGATTCACCACGCGGTTCGCATCGGCGGTGGTTTGTTGTCCGAGCTGGGCCAGTTGGGGCGTGGTTTGGTTGACGGTGGTGAGCAGCGCATTGAGTTGCTGGGCGGCGGCGCCGATCTGGGTGGCGGCGGTGCCGTAATCGAGCACGTTGAACGGGCGGCTGTTCGTGGCGGCGGACGCCGGACCCGAATTGGTCGGGGAAACGTAGCGGACAAATTCCGTGAGCGACAGGATGGCGGCATTGATGTTCGTGGCGGCATCGCCGGCCGAGCTGAGCGTCGCGCGCGCCTGCGATTCCTGCGAGGTCAGGCCGTCGAGCAATTGCTGTATGGCGGCCTGGCGCTGGTCGTTGATGAGCTGGGGCAATTGTTGGGCCGTGGTCGCGAAGCTCTGCGCTGAGGCGGCGAGCTGGTTCGCGTTGGACAAAATCTGTTCCGACTCGGGCTGGTCAGCGAGCTGATAGGCCAGCACCTCAGCCTGCCAGCTCAGCAGCTGGGGCATGTGCTGGGTGTAGTACATGGCGCGTTCCCCGAGGCGGCGGGTTTCCTCGATGGCGGCGGCGGTGGGGTCCAGGCCCGCAAACGGGTCGAGGAAGAGCAGGCTGAAAATGCTGTTGGGCGAGGTGGTGGACTGCTGGGGTGTCCGGCCCAGAGCCGTCAAAAACTCGTTGAACCGGATGGCGCCGACATAGCGTTGATGCGGATTTTTCTGGCGCCATTCCAGGATCAAACCCATCAATTCCTGTTTCTGGCCGGGTTTGAGCATGCCGTCCGCCAGTTTCCACGCGTTGGTTTCCTGCTGCCGCTGGATTTCCAGCAGCGCCAGGGTCTTGTCGCCATAAGTTTCAACCCCGTAATCCTCCACGACCATGCGGGACACGGTGACCAGGACCAATATATCCAGGGCGTTGACGACCGGATTCGGCCCGGTGGCATCGGTATAAGCGGAGGTGGCCTGGCCCAGTTTATATTTCAGGGCCGCGAGACGGGCCTTGGAGGTCCCGGCCTTCGCGCCAAAATCATCGGCGGCCTGCGAGATCGCGGCGACATAACTATCCGCAAAGCGCATCACCTGGAGCCCCAACACCCCCAGGGTGACGGCCGATGACTGCGCATTTGTTCCCAATTGCAGTGACATGACCTCGGCCTTCGGGGGGGAGGAATGAAACCGGAGCAACGAGCAGCCGGTCAGGGCCAGCGCGAGGCAGGCCATTCCGACGCAAACCAGGAGCCGGCCGCCGCCTGGATTCGTTTTTCGATTCTGATTCTCGTTCACGGAGATTTGGGTGTGAGCAAAATGTCGCCGGCGTTGACCAGGGGCACGCCTTCCGGCGAGCGCTCCTTGAAGCTGGCGGAGCTGAAATTCGTCTGGAAACTTTCATAGCCGTAACGCTCGATAGCGACTGTCACCGTGTGCCAGCCACCGCGGCGAAACAAGGTGACGACCCGCACCGCCTCCAGGGCAAACCGGCCGCCAGCGTCCGTCCGCACGCCGTCGGAACGCATCAGGAGCTGGCCGCCTTTGGGCGGGGTGGACTCGCCGGCCGCCGGGTAGGACCCCACGGGTTTGACAGTGGCATCCGCCAGGGGCTGGCGCGTGTCCGCGGCCAGCACCCGTCCCGTCACCCGGGGCGAGCTGTAGTAGGAAAACCCGATGGACGAGCACCCGGCCAGGGCCACGGCGAGCAGCAGCAGCGCGAGCCGCCGGTTCGCCATTCCCTGGCCCTTGATTCGGGCCACGAGCTTACGGGTGTTCATGTCTTCTGGCGTGACGCCGGTCGTGCCCGGCGACCGGCTGACAGATCACATTTCGGATTTATCGGCCGAGTTGACGCGCAATTGCTCCAGCTTGAAGGCGCATCGCGTCGCCCAGTAATCCATGCACAGCTTTATGTCTCCGAAGCTGCCGTCAAACTTGGTGCGCAGGGCCTTGGTGCCGGCCCGGCGGTCCACCGCCTCACAGACGAGCTGGCCGGTCGCTCCATCTGTGAATTCAGCTTCGACCTGGCACTCACCCACACCGAGGCCGGTGCCAAAGATGACCCGCTTGACCAGGCTCAAACCAATGCCCATGGGTACGACACTGGAAACCAGGTTGGATACCGGCCGGGATTTTTTGGCTTCCGTGATCGCGCCATGAATCACCAAAGTGTCCGGACCGGCCTGATCCACAATCGTATAATCCTTCGAGAGACTGTTGCTCAACGCGGTATGGAAATAATCGATCAGCAACTGTTGATCATCCTTGGGCAGCTTGCCGAGCTTCGAGTCCGGATCATCCGAATGCCAGAGTTCGATGGGTTCGATGTAAATCTTGGTGTATTTGGCCCAGTTCACATCCGGGGCAAAATAAACCAGCTTGGCTTCATCGCCCTTGCCCGGCTGCAACAGGGAATAATCCTTCAGGAAGCCCGATTCCTCGGGAGTCCCCCGCACCTGGTGGGTGGTGGAGCAGGCGGTCAGGCCGAGCAGCAAGCCGCCGGCCAAAATTCCCGACAGGAATTTCAAGCCGCGGAGGCAGGTGATTTCATTCATGGTTGAGGTTTTCATTTTTTTCCTTTTCGTTTTTCATTTTGGTTGCATTACGTTGCGAGGCTTAAAAGCTCAAGGCCGTTCGGCTTCATTTTCCTTTTCGGCCGGCGGATGGGCGGAATACAGCGCCACCAGCCGGGAGATGAGCACCGCCACGTACAGCGTGCCGGTCATCGCCTCCAGCGCCGCCAGCGCCCGGGCCACGTTTGATACCGGTGTGATGTCACCATAGCCGACGGTGGTGAGGGTGACAAAACTAAAATAATAGGCGGTAAAGCCGTTCATCGATTGGTTGGCCGGCCCGGCGTTGAAGGCAAACGCGGGAAACTTCGGATTGGCCAGCGCGGCCACGAGCGAATAGGCCAGGGTCCACACCAATCCCAGCAACAGATAGACGGAAATGCCGGCGTACAACACCTCGGCATTGACCCGGGGCGCGCGCAGAATGAAGCGCAGGAATTGCACCACCAAGAAAATGAGGTACACCAGCCCGGCGACGAGGAAAATAACGGTGGCTACCGCATTCTCCGGGGAGAAGTGATGGATCCACCTGGCGGTGACCACTGGCGCCATCAGGACCACCGCCCAAACCAGTATCCGGTGGCTGCGGCCCACTGCCAGCACCCCCGACACCAACACCAGCGTCATCAGCGTTATCTCAATGCTGTTGCCGTAACGAATGTTCTCGACGAATGGCGTCGCGACAAACAGCAGGGCGAGCGCGAGGAGAAATTCAGCCGTTGAAAAGCGGCGGAAGCCGATATGCGCAGGCCGCGCGGCCGGCGGCCGGGGCACGGCGGCTTTCGCTTTCAGTGGTTGAGGTTCTGACGTGGCCATATATCAGTCATAGCATTACCGGATGGCGGTGCCGGGGCAAGGACAGATCAGATTCATGCTGGTTCCTGGTTTCCGGCATTGACCCCTGCAGCGGGAATCGCCGGGTTTGTTCCATTCTCCGCCGCCTTGATTCTTTTGGAAAACACTTCCGTGAGGATCGGGCCGGAGATGGCGGTGGCCAGCACCATGACCAGGATGCTGCTGAGGACTTCCTGGCCGATCAGGCGATGCCCGGCGGAGTCGATGGCCTTGTAGGCGACGAGGGCCGCGGCGATGGTGGCGGCCACCTGGGGCATGCTGAGCGACCACATGTTAAGCCGGTCATTGCGGGAGTAGCCGTACACCGCGCCGGTGATCCAGGCCGCCAGAAATTTTGCGGAGATCAATCCGGCGGTCATCAGGAGGACAAACCCGGGGCGGCTGCGGATGCAAAGCCAGACTTCCGGCAGGTTGATGGCCAGGCCGATGGCGATAAAAAAGGCGGGCAGGAACAGGGTCTTGCCCAGCACTTCGATGTTCTTCTGGGTGGGGGTCCCGCGCAACGCCCGGTTGACCGCCAGCCCCGCCATGAACGCGCCAACAATGCTCTCCATGTCGATGACTTCCGCCAGGAGACCGGCGGTGCCCACGATGAACAACAGGACCAGCATCTGGACTTCCGGCTCCGGCTGGAATTTTGTGAAAAACCAGCGCGCCAGCCGGCCCAATCCAAACAACACGATGCCGATGTAAGCCGCAATCTCGACCAGTTGCTTCGCCAGTTGAAAACCGTCGAATCCCGTTTTGTGCACGGAAACGCAGACGGTCAGGAGGGTCAAAGACAGGGTGTCCGTGAAAATCGTTGCGCCCACCGTCACAATCACCGGCTCCCGCTGCAGGAGTCCATAGCGTTCCACCACCGGATAGCCGATCAAGGTGTGCGAGGCGAGCAAGGAGCCGATCAAGACCGCCGCCACCAGCGTGTAGCCAAAGCCAACCCCGAGCGCGACCCCGAAGCCGAGCGGCAGCAGGAACGTCGCGAGCCCGAAAAAGGTGGTGCGCCACTTGGCCTGGTTGAACAACGCCAGATCAATTTCCAACCCCGCATAAAAGAGCAGGAGCAGGCGCCCGATTTCAGCGAACATGGCGAGGACCGGGGCCGTGTGACGCATCATGCCCAAAACATAGGGACCACAGATGATGCCCGTGAGGATCAACCCCACGACCGGCGGCAGATGGCAACGGCGGGAAATGGAGGGGACAATCAACATGATCGTGACGCCAATCATGAACCGCACCATCAGCGGGAACTGCTCCACCCAGCCGGGTTTCTCCGCGGCTTCCTGGACCGTCTCGGTGAATTCCAAAACTTCATCCGGGGCCGCATCGGCCGCGGCCGCCTGCTGGAGCTGTTGCCCGCTGGCCGGGCTGAGCTGCGGATGTTCCTGCGCCGGTGCCGTGAACGCAAGGAACCCGGCCACGAGGACCAGCGCCGGCAGGCGCCAACGGGACGGCGAACGCCGCCCCAGCCGGCCAAGGTGGATAAATGTTTTGGTTGAGGCAGGCATCAGGTTTTATTGCCCCACTTGCGCCTGGATGTCCTGGAGCAATTGCGCGTATGGCCACTTCCGAAGCATGCGGACGTTGTGAGAGTCCTGGAAGACCGGGTCATTCTCCCCCTCGATCAGCCAGGCGTTGCACCCCACGTAGATGGAATTGGGTGTCAACTGTTTGGTCGTGACAACAACCTTGATGGTGACGAGCTCGTCAAACATGAAGCTGCCATAGGCCAGGTTGTCGGTGCGGCTGCCCAGGCGGGTGTAGCTAAACCGGTTGGCCCCGGTCTGACCGCCGCTGAATCCGTGGGCGACGAAAGTGGCGGTCGTGGCCTGGACCACCTTTGCCATGGGTTGATTGGTGATGGTGACCGACGCCAGGTTGCCCGAAGGCACGTTGCTGAACGATTCGCAGCCGGCGGCGAAAAGACCCAGCGCGCCGGCGAGTGCGGCGGTTATCAGATTTCTCTTGCAGGTGATGTTCACGGTATGAATTTGGTTTGATGCGTTGGTATTGCGGTCAGGACGGAACCTGTTTGACTGACCCGCCAGGTTTCGTTTGCCGTCCCGTTTCAGCCGCAATTCTGATGTTTCCCGGAGCGTGTCGTCAAGGCTCGCGGCGTTTATTTCGCCGGTTCGGATTGGGCCAGGTGGGCAAGCAGGATCCGCCGGACTTCCTCGATGGTCAGCGGATTGCCCTGGCACGAGTGGCCGCTGCGCACGATGAATTCCGATTCCGCGTAATCCACGTGGGCGCTGGTGTATTTCACGACGCCATCGGCGCCGTTGGGCGGTTGGTCGTTGCCCTTGATGGCGATGATGGAGTGGGCCTTGATGCCGGGCGCGGTCGGGATCGCCGCCAGCGTGAGCATGAACGGGTTGTCGGTGGCCATGCCGTTGAGGCTGGTGGGCACGCCTTTGCGCACCGATTCGGGAAGCTGGACCGTATCCTTCAGTTGCAGCAGACTGGCGGAGGCGTCGATCAGGTCGCCGGGCAGTTCGATGAAACGGTTCAGGAACCGCTGGACAAAATGGCTATTCCGATAACTGCCGCGATGCGGCGTGGCGATGAAAATGACCTCCGATACGCAAGGGAGCGGCTTGAAGAAGAAATTGGTTCGCAGCAGCTCGCGGGTTTTCTCGTCAATCTTCAGATCGTCAATGTTCGTCTGCGAAATGAGCCGCCAGAGTTTGTCGCCGGTGTCGGTCGCCGTCAGCTTCGCCAGCAAACCACCCTGACTGTGACCGATGATGATCATCTGCCGCAGTGCCGGGTCCTTCCCGTCGGGGTCGAGGGCCTGGACCAGGTCGGTCAAGTCGTTGCGCAGGATTCCCGCCGAGTAAGTGATGGGATTCCCGCTGGCGTAATTGAACGCCCAGAACTGGTAACGTTCGCGCAGGACCGGGTCGGCGCGCAGGGTGTTCCACATTTCCGCCCACCAGACCGGGCTGCTGGCGGTGCCATGCACAAACACCACCGGGATCCGGCCCGGCGTGTAAGGTTGCGCGAGCCGGACACCACTCTTGACGGTTCCCGCCGTCGAAAAGAACTGGGCCAGCCCCAGGTTCCAAATCGGACTGTTGTTCAACCCCTGGGCCATCGGCGCGGTGGTGTCGGTCTGGAGCGGCACCGGTTTGCCGTTCACTTCCACCTGCGCGGCGTCGTAGGCGGAAAACAGCTCGAGCGCGGCATCCATTTTTCCCGCGCTCCACGCACGCACGTCGCCGGACACGCGGAGGAAAACCGTGGCGGGAACCCGCCGCCGCTCCTGGAACCTACCCATCGGTTTGGTGACGACGATCAGCGGTGCGCCCAGGCCGGAATCGCGGTTGCGCGTGGCCAGGCCGCGCACGATGAATTCGTCGGCGGAATAGTATTTCTCAACCAGGTCGAGATTCCACGGGAATCCCGGGTGGGTGAACTGCACTTCCACCGGTCCGGGCGGTGTCCGGCGCAGGCCGCTGTCCAGTTCGACCACCGCGTTGGTGTTGACCATCAATCCTTGGGCGAGGCCGCGGTTGTAGAAATCGCAGGCGGCGCGAAAGCGGAGGTCATACGGATTGGGCGGCGCTTCGCGGCTGTCGCCGAACAGGTAAAGATAGGCGTAGATGGCCGAGGCAAAATAGCTGTTGCGCGCCAGGCGCGGCACGCCCGGTTTGACGCTCCGGCTCTGGCGATCGGCGTTCAGATAGTTCAATTCGCTCAACGCGTAGAGCACGTCCCGCCGGTCGTCGGCGCAGGCGATGACCTGGAGTTGCTCCAGCGTGGCGTCCGGATTCTGCGTGAACGATTTCTCCAGGTTGTAACGATGCAGCACCACCTTTGCGTCACCGCTGCAATCACTGCTGTTGAGCGCGTTCTCGTGGAGATGGAGGTAGGCCTGGCGCGGATTCGCCAGGTCCGCACCGATGGGTGTCGTGCAACCGGCCAGGATGACCAGCACAATGGTCAGGCAACCCCGGAGCAAATATTTTTTTATCGCGTTCATCTAGCGAACAGCGGCTGGTGGTTCTTCGCCGAAGCCAGGCAGACCCTTGCGGATTTGTTGCGGGAAATCAACCGCTTTGTCCGCCGCCCTGGCCTGCGGATTGATGTGGGATAATTTCTTCAACTCCGCAAACGGCAGGTTGTTGATGATGGTCCCGTGCTCGTAAAGCATCTCATCGAGATGCCCGTTGATCAACATCCGCCAGTCCCATGGCGCGCGGTCGGCAGCGGCGCGCTGGGCGCGGATGCCGGTCGTGCAGTTGTCCGTGATCGCGTTGTACCACTCCGCCCGGTCCCGCAGTTCGTTGATCCGGTGAACATAGTCGAGGAACAGCTGGCGGCCCTGTTCCGGTGTTGACCGCAACCGGTAGAGGCAGACTTCCTCGCCCTGCCGGTAATTCGTCCGCAGGCGCACCACGTCGCGTTCGTCGGCCACGACGATGATCAACTCAAACTGGCGGAACAACCCTTTCACCGCGGAATAATCCTGGCCCTTCTGCTTGCGGGTCTCGATGGAGAAACAGACGTAATCGCCGTTCGTGAAGCCGAAGCTGACCATGGTGTGCGCGATGTTCGGCGAACCCCAGGTGACGAGATACAAATCCACCGAGCGGAGGGCATCCAGGTTGAAGGTCCGGTCGTAATAATGCACGTCGAAGTTCGTCTCCGTGTGGTAATCGCAATTGCGGATGTTGTGAATCGTCACCTGGTTGCCGGCGATGTCCGCGTAGGGCAGCACCGCCACGTCCGGCTGCCAGTCCCGGTTGTTGGAAGGCTGCAAGGAGAGCCACCAGGCCAGCACGAAGACAAATCCGGTCACGGTGCCGACGGCCTTCCAGCAACGGCGCGCCCGCACCCACATGACCAGCATGCCCAGCCCGTAAACGATTGCCAGGGGAAGCCGCAGCCAGGAGATTCTGACGTCGAAGTAAAGCGCCGCGGTCGCCCACAGCGTCAGCGCAGCCAGCAGGACCCAGAGCAGGGCGAGCACAATCCAGCGGACCAGGCACGCCGGCTGGCGGCCGCATTCGCTGGACGGAAGTGCGTTCATCCGATTGTCATCTGTGGGTATGCCACCACCAGGCGCCGGCGATCAACCCGATGGCGATGAGAAAGAGCAGGAACCGGATGAAAGACTTGCCCGCTTTGAACACCAGCACGAGCAAAATAATGCCCACCAACACGGCTGCTCCCGTGGGCAGATCGTGTGCGCTGAGGCGGTTGAAAAACTCCTTGATTTTATCGAGGTTCATGGATTTTAGGAGTGCTGGTACAGTTGCCTGGTTCGTTCCCGTTCAAAGCGTCTCCGACGGTGAATTCGCTGGCCGCCTCCCCAAGGGCAGTGGCCGGCGTGGTTCAAAACCGGACCCGTGATTTTCTGCGCCGAGGTTGATTAACTGGAGCCGACATCGGGCACCAGTTTCACCGGCGGAATGGTCCAGGTGCCATCGATGATCGACGGCGGGGTTTCCTTCGGCCAATAAAGCCGGAGCATCAGGATGAATCTGCCTTCCGGTGCCGGCAGCCAGTTCGATTCCTTGTCCGCGCCCGGCGAGGCATGTTGCAGGTAAAGGTCCGTCGAGCCATCTGCGTTGGTCGTGAACTGGTTCCGGCTGCTCAGGGTGTAGCGATTCAGCGCGTTGTCCGCGAAGAAAAATCCGGAATTGTACATCGTCAACGACCAGAAGGCCTCGGCGGGCGGCATCTGGCCGGCGTCGAAGTGCATGACGTAATGGTTGGTGCCCGCGTAAGGGTGGCCGTCGGCATCCACCAGCGAGGTCGGATAAACGGCATCCTGCGGCCGGTTGCAGCCGAGACCGATGGCGGTGATGGTCGCCCGCTGGAGATAATCCGTGCCGTAAACGCCGGCCTTGGTGGTGAAAATCCAGCCGTTCGTGATGGTGCCGGCGTCATTGTAATGGGCCATGATTTTGGCAAAGGCGGGTTTGGGCACACCTTGCAGGGCCTTGGCCGCGTCCGGGCCGAACTTGTTGATGTCAAAGTCCTGGCCGGGCACGATGCCAATCTTCGCCAGTTTCTCGACCATCGGTGCGTCCGCATCGGCGGGCGGGTTGTCCTTCATCAATCTCGCCAGCAGGCTGAAATAATCCTGCGCGCCCAGGGCGTTCACCTGGCTGCGCACCGGCGTCTTCATGTCAATGTTGGTGTCCACAACGCCATCCGGCGCCGTGTAAGCCTGGCCGTAAGAACTGAGCGGGACCACGGAGATGTCATCCTGCATTTTGTGCACCGCGTCATAGTCTTCCGGCGTGCCGGTGCAATAGATGCGGCCGAGTATCCAGACGATGCTCGTCGGCGATTTATATTCAGCCACGCCGTCGGGCAATGTGCCGCTCCAGCCGGGGCCGGTGATGGCGTATTTCTGCGGCCCGGTGCCGGTGGTGCGTTTGCCGGGATCCTGGAACACATCTGTCCAGCCGTCGAGCATGGGAAACAGGTAATAACGGTCCTGCGCATCAGGCAGGCTCAGGATCCACGGTTCCTTGCTGACGTCCAGCCAGGTCATGGTGTAAAGCGTGTCGGCGTTGGGAGCGGTCACCTGCTTGTCGTCGGGGGTCGGATAGGCGCGCAGCCGCAGGAATTGCCCCATCGGGGCGGCCTTGCCTTCAGGTTTCTCCACGTTGGTCAGCACGCGCCGGGTATATTCCATCGTGACCAGCGGGTAGCCGTAAATGTAAGCCTCGGTGCCGAGTTCGGCTGCCTCATCCGGCGCGAGTGAAGGTGTGGCTGCCGTGGTCGACGCGGGCATGGTTGCAGCCGGCGGGGGCGTGGCGGGGGCATGCTCCGGCGGCGTCACTGCAATCATGAATGCCCGGGTCAGCCGCACGCCCACATCGTTGCCTGGCTTGATATGGGAAAGTTTGATGTCTGGACCGACGTTCACCGTCTCGGTTGAACCATCCACCATGCGCAAGGTCACTTCGCGATTCAGTTTGTCCACGCTGACGACCCTGGCGGTGAATCCGACGGTATCGACCATCTTGCCAGCCGGCTTTGCTCCCAACGGCGCCCGGACAACGACCGAGGCGGTCCCGGCGCTGGGTGGCACGCCGCCTTTCACCAGCACAATGGCGACCGCATTGGCCACCTCGGCCGTGACCTGGTCGCCTACCATGATCTGGTCGAAGTTGAGCACTTCCGGCCCGCACTCGTAATTGATCAGGGTCCCATCCGGGCGCCGGAGCACCACCACACGGTTGCTGGCATCGACGGATTGCACGGTGGCGATCGCCGAAGCGCCATCGATGACGATTCCGCCCCGCATGGCTTCCGGGGCGGCGGCTGGCGGTTTGGGCGCAGACGAGCAGGAGGTAAACGCAAGCAAGGCTGCCGGGATGACCGACAGGGCCACCAGCTTCAATAACCTATTTTTCATTAATTGGACTCCTTTCATGGATATGGGGATTGTGGTTTGAACTCCAATTGCATCCTAGGGTTTTTCAATTTTAATCGCCGTCACTTCCTGGGGCCGCACCACCACGCTGTCGCCGGGTGACATCTCTTCCATCTTGGTGCCCAGGCCGGGCTTTAATGCCTCGGACTGGCCGTCGGGATATTGCAGGGTCAGGATGCGGTAGCTGGGGTCCACCTTCAACACCTTGGCGTTGACGCCCAGGGCTTCGGCCGTGGTGCCGTCCGGCAACCGGCCGTTATCCAAAACATAGACGGCGAGATCCTCGGTCACCGTGGCCTGAACCTGATCGCCCAACTGGATGTTGCCGAGAATTTCCACCTGGGCGCCGACCTTGCAGGTCAGCGTGGTTTTGTCGGAAAGTTTGAGGGTGATGGTGCGCGCGGCCGCGTCGACGGCCTGTACCGTGGCCGGGTCTTTGACCGATTCGACAGCGATCCCGTCCTGGATCAGGCCTGGGTTGCCCTTGGGTTGCACATTGGCGTTGGGGGGTGTCCAACAGCCTGCCAGAGCCAGTGCGGCGACAGGCAGCAAGATGAGCGCAATGGTTTTAAAGTTTTTCTTTTTCATAGGATCTTTCCGTTTTAAATTGCCGGGCTCCAGTTTGCGTCCGCGACATCGAAGTTTCAAGGTTTCTCGACCAGAACGGCCAACGCCTGGGTGAGGCGGACAACCACCTGATCGCCCACGTTAAAGTCGGCGAGGTTGACGAATTCGCCGACCTGCACCGGTTTGGTCCGGCCGTCCGCCGTCAGCAGGGTCACCTGATGCAGCCAGGGATTAATCGACAACACCTTGGCGGTTAAGTCCAGCGTATCGAGGCTGACGACACCCGGCTTGGCCCCCAACCGCGCTCCGACGGTCGCCGCGGTTGCGGTGATGTTCTGCGTCTGGCTCGCGGGTTTGATGAACAGGGCCACTTCATCCACCACCGTGGCCCTTACCTGATCGCCCACCTTGATCTGGTCAAAGTTGGCCACCTGCGGTCCGCACTTGTAGCGGGTGATTTTGCCATCCGCATGTTTGAGCTCGACGGTGCGGTTGGTCGCATCAATGGAGACAACCGTGTTCGTCTGGGTAATTGTATTTACCACCACCTGACCTTCAAAATTCCCCTGGTCGGCATACGCCGCCGGGTTGGTGGGCTGGTTCGACTTTGACGGGCTCGGGGTGGATGAACAGGAGATGAACCCCGACAGGACCGCCAGCAGCAACCCGGTCGCCGTCCATTTTTGGATTTTGATTTTTGGAGGGTTCATTTGGTTCCCGGCGGATTGTGCGGCTGGTTTCACTGCAGCGGGATCCAGCCCTCGGTGAGAAAGAGATCCTTGAGTTGCGCGGCGATTTTCTTGGCCGTGCGGTCGGCATCGGCATCCACGTTGGCCGAGAACGCTTCGCTGCCCACCGCCACGCCTGAGCTCACCACGGCGGAAACCGCCAGATGGCCGGCTACCGCCCCCGCCCCCATGGTTTCGGCCGCGCCGGGTTTGTCGCCACTTTTGGCATTGATCCCAATCTGGTTGACGAGAAGGTTGGTGCCATTCCGGTAATCATAAACCTGGGTCAGGGTCTTGACATCCGTCCGCCCGAGTCCCAACCCGATGACCACGCGCTCGGTCTGGTTGCCCTCGTCAATCGAGACAAACTGGCCCTTGATTTCGAGAGTGTTTTCGCCGGTTAGTGACGCGCCATTCACCCGGCTGGCCGGCAAACCGAGGGCCTGGATCTCGGTGACCAGGTGATTGGCCAGCGCATCCGCCACCTGCCGCCCGATGGCGCGCTCCTGATCGGTGCGCGGCGGTGCCTTGTCCACCAGTCCCTGGATGTCCGAGGTGATCCCGTTGTCGAGCGTCACCTCGTCCGGCGAGACGGCAAAATTATAAACGAGCACCTGTTTGGGTTTGGGGAGAAATCCCTCGTACTCGCTTTGCGAGGTCACCTGGGTGCTGGCACAGCCGGCGAAGAGGCCGATGACGCAACCGGCGAGGCTTGATTTCAACAGCGTTGTTTTTTTCATGGTTGTGTCCTGTTGTTTAAAATTTGAAATCAACCGCAACCAAAATGCCCGGCACGGCCAAGCCTAGCACGAGCCCGCCCGTGACGGCAATCAAACTTGCCATCCGCCGCGCTCCGGCCCGGCTCACATCCGTTTCCGGGGCTGGATCGGCTGCTTCCTCAAATCCGCGACAATCCGTTCCACTTCCGGAAGGGCGTGCGCGAAATATTTTTTAAATCCGCGGCAGAGATAGTTCAAGCCGGGCTCGCCCGTGGGCGTGCGGATGATCCGGTTCTTCGGGCATTCCCCCCAGCAATCACTGAGATACGGGCATTGCCGGCAATACTGCGGCAGGGTCTCGTTTTTGGCGTAACCGAATTTCACCTGGGTGCGTGAAAAAACCTGGTTGTCGAGCGCCTGGTCCCTGAGGTTGCCCAGGCGATACTCCGGATAAACATAGTGGTCGCAGGAGTAAACGTCGCCGTCATGTTCCACCGCCACGCCTTTGCCGCAGAATTCGCCGTAGATGCAAATCTGCGAGCCCAGGCCCATGTGCTGCGACACCAGCGTTTCAAAATGATTCACCAAAATCTTGCCGACGTCGTTCTGACGCCAGCGGTCGAAAATCACGCACAGAAAATAGCCCCAGTCCTCCGGATCCACCGACCAGTCGGTCACGATGGAGTTCGGATGGCCCGGCCGGGCTTCGGGATCGCCGTCCCTGGGCAGGGCCGCGTTGTCCCACTTGTGCGGCGCGGTCTTTTCAAAGCCCTTGTACTCGACGATGGGAATGAACTGCATGTAGGTGGAGCCGACCTCATTCCGGAGAAATTTATAAACATCCAGCGGCTTCCGGGCGTTGAACCGGTTGACGCAGGTGAGCGTGTTGAATGGGATTTTGTATTGCTGAAAGAGCCTGACGGTTTGGAAAACCTTTTCAAACGTGGGGTTTCCGCCTTTGGTGACCCGGCACCTGTCGTGGACCTCTCGCGGTCCATCAATGCTCAGGCCCACCAGAAACCGGTTCGCTTGGAGGAATTCGCACCATTCCTCGTTGATCAGCGTGCCGTTGGTCTGCAGATCGTTTTCGATTTTCTGATTCGGCCGGGCGTATTTTTTTTCGAGCGCGACGACCTTGCGGAAGAAATCCAGGCCCATCAATGTCGGCTCGCCGCCCTGCCAGGAAAACACCACCTCCGGCCCGGTCACTCCCGCGATGTATTGCTGGATGAATTTTTCGAGCACCTCGTCGGACATCCGGCCGACTCCCGGACCGTTGGGCAGGGTTTCCTTGCTCAGGTAGAAGCAGTAGGTGCAGTCGAGGTTGCAGGTGGAGCCGGTCGGCTTGGCCATGACGTGGAACCGCCGCCGGGACTGGTTCCCCAGCAACAAGGGCGCGTCATATTTATCGATCAGCCGTGGCGGCATCCCCACCTCGGCGACCTTGAATCCGGCGGGCGTGGCGGCCGGCTCATTTCCGGTAGAATTCATTTAAGGCTTGTGAACGAAATATCGCAGCGCTCGAGAACGGCGCTGGTGAATCCGTGTCTATGAGTTGACCGCTCGCCGGGTCATTCGTCAACAGGTAATTTGGCCCAGGACGCGGCAACGACGGAAGTGTGCCTTGCAAAGGCCAGGTTTGTATATTGGACCTTGGGCCAATACCGGTTGCGGTGGGCCGGTCGACCCGTGCGCCAGTCATTTGATCCAGCCCTGTTCCTGGAATTGGAGCTTGAGCCGGCCGGCAATTTCCCTGGCCGTCGCGTCGGCCCGGCCTTTAACCTTGCTGCTGCCGCTTTCCTCACCATACACATGCATCCCGCCGGTGACGATGAGTCCCAAGGGGTTGGCCGTGACAAGGAAGGCGGCGGCTCCCAAGGTGGCGCCCGGGCCCTTGCTGCCGCCGGAATCCATGGTGCTGGATTCGAGTTTGCGCAGTCCTTGAGCCGTCATCTGTTGGACTTCCACCGCCGTTCTCAGCTCAGACGCCCCGTAGCCGAACCCGATGGTGACGCGCTTGGTGACGCTGCCCTCGTTGATGGAAAGTAGATAACCCCGGATCACCAGGTCGTTGATCTCCAGTTTTGTTCCCGCCGAAGCCCGCTGGGCCGGCATTCCCAGACCGTGGATCCGCCCGACCAGCTCCGCGGCAATTTCAATGCCCAGCAGCCGGCCCGCCGCGATCTGCCCGGCAGTTTGGGGAATGTCGGCCACGGAATACTGACCTGCCAATGTGGAGTCTGCCGGCACCTCGGCGGCGGTGGCGGCAAAGTCGTAAACCAGGATGTTTCCGGGCCGCGGGAGCTGCCCGGTGGTGGTGGCTTCCTCGTCGGTCACCTTGGTCGAGGCGCACCCGGTGAGCAGGATCAGGACAAACAGACAAGGGACGATGGTTCGCGTCATTTACTGTATTCGCCCGACCGGCGGTTACACCCGCTCTTTATGATCAAGATTGGGGGTTTTGGTTTCAGGTTGTTCCCATGTTTCAAGCCTCGGAAATCAATGGCCGGCGGCATTGTTTTCATCTTCACCGACGCCTTCGTCGGTGATTGAGTGTCCATCGCCCTCGACCATGACCGGGCCTTTGCCGTTTTCGGAAGCCATGCGCGGCTTGCCGTGGGCCAGGCCCACGCCGGCGACATACATCAGCGCGAGCGGCTTGGCGGATTCCTTGCCCAGCGCGTTGAGGCGATCCTGCATCGCGGCCACCTTGTCGGGATGCGCAGCGGCGACGTTGTTTGTCTCGTAAGGATCCTCGGCGAGGTTGTAGAGGTCAGCGCTGGTGGGAATCAGCGTGCGCCAGATGAGTTTCCAATCGCCCTCGCGCACAGCGCCCCGGAAAGGCTCGACGTTATAAACGAGTTCCGTTCGCGGTGAAGGCGCGTTGGAGCTGATGGTTTGCCAAACATCCAGACCGTCGAGCGGCAGGCATTTTGCGGTGGAGGCGCCGGCGAGATGGGCGAGGGTCGGATACATATCCACGACATGAATCATCCCGTCCGCTGTGATGCCGGGCTTGATGTGGCCGGGCCAGTTGGCCAGCGCGCAAACGCGGCAGCCGCCTTCGAAGAGCGCGCCCTTGCCGTCGCGATAGGGGCCGTTGTCGCACGGCAGCTTGGTTTTGGAGAGGTCAGCCATCTGGCCGGCGAACATCGCGTTGCGCGTGCCGCCATTGTCGCTTTGGAAAACAATCAGCGTGTTGTCGCGCAGCCCTTTCTGGTCGAGCACGGCGACCACGCGGCCGATTTCGTCATCCAGGCAGGTGACCATGCCGGCGTAAGTGCGTCGCGTGGGGTCGGCAATATTCGGGTAGCGGTCCACGTATTCCTTCGGCGCCTGATACGGCGTGTGCGGGGCGTTGAAAGTGAGGTAGAGATAGAACGGTTTGTCCGCGCTTTGCCCGTTGATGTATTTCACGGCGTCGTTGCCGAGGAGCTGGGTCGTGTAACCTTTTTCGTGGACGGGTTTGTTGTCGCGGAACCAGTCGAGCACGCCGGCGTCGCTGTGCGTGTAATAATCCAGCTCGCCGATCATCGCTCCGTATTGGTAATTGAAGCCGCGCTGCTTGGGCCAATACTTCAGGTCCGCGTGTCCGAGATGCCACTTGCCGATGATGGCCGTGGTGTAACCAGCCTCCACAAGGCATTGCGGCAGCAGCCATTCGTTGGTGGCCAGGCCGTAACCTGCCGGGCCAGGGATGACGATCGTCTGCAGACCGTAGCGGAACGGGTAACGCCCTGTCATCAACGCGGCGCGCGTCGGCGTGCACATCGGCTGCGCGTAAAATTGGGAAAACTTCACGCCGTTTTCGGCGAGCTTGTCCAGGTTCGGCGTCTTGATGTCCGGGCAGCCGTTGAAGCCGACATCCTTCCAGCCGAGGTCGTCGGCGACGATGTAAACGATGTTGGGTTTGGTATCGGCGGCGCGGGTGATTTGCAGGGTCGCCGCCGCGGTCGCCATCAGCGCCAGATATGTCGTTGTTTTCATATACGGTCTTTCAATGCTCGTCTGAGTGTGAGGAATTTGACTTCGGCCTGCACGTTTTTTTAATTGATCCAGCCCTGTTCCTGGAATCGCTGCTTGAGCGCCTCGGCGACCTCCTTGGCGGTGTCCTTGGCCCGGCCCTCGACTTTGCTGTTGCCGCTTTCTTCGCCATACACGTGCCTGCCACTGCTGATGATGAGTCCCGCCGGGTTGTGTGTGGCGATCAGGCCGGCTACACCCAATGCCGTCCCCGGCTTCTTGCTGCCGTCGGCATCGACGTTGCCGGAGCCGAGCTTGCGCAGGCCATTCGACGTCATCTGGAAACCTTCCACTGCCGTTTTCAATTCGGATGCGCCCTCGCCGAAGCCGATGCCGAACCGCTTTTTGGCGTCGCCCTCCTTGATGGAGATGAGATAGCCCCGGATGACCAGGTCGTTCAGCTGCGGTTTCGTGTCTGTCGTGGCCTGCGCGGCGGGCATTCCCAACTTTTGGATGTCGGCGACCAGTTCCGCGGCAATTTCAGCGCCCAGCTTTTTACCCTCGGCGACCTGGTCGGGCGTCTGGGGTGTGGGGTCCAGGTCCGGCTGGCCGGCCAGCGCGGATTCCGCGGGCACCTCGGCGGGGGTGGCGGCGAAGTCGTACACCCAGATTTGCCCGGGTTGCGGGATTGTCCCGGTCACGAGGATCACGCGGTTGGTGATGTCGGCGGAAGCGTTCCCGGCGAGCAATCGAGCCACCAATCCCACCAGGCAAAGGTTGAATATCGATTTTTTAGTGGACAATTTTGTTTTCATAGATTCTTTCTCCGTCTCCGGTTTCAGCTCGACTTTGAATACGCGGGCCTTGGGATGAAACGATTAAACAGGAGATGACAGAAGAAGCAGAGACTAATTTCTCTCCGTTCGCTCGGTTTCCTCCTGTTGAGTCAGGGTTTTCATTTTCAAATCTAGCGGGCAGCTTAGAACATCGCGGAGATGGCGACCGCGAACGTGTCCGAGTTCTGTCCGGTGTGGACTTCGGTTTGGTTGCCGAGGTAGTAGAGCTTCACCCCGACGGTGTGGCTGATCGGGAGGCCGACGCTGAAACCCCAGCCAAGGTTGCTCTCGTTGTCGTTGTTCGACTTCCCGTTCACGCTGGTCGTGCCGCCGCCGGCGTAGCCAAAACTCCCGGCCGCCCACACGCCGGGGCGAAAGGTGTAAATCAGATTTGCATCGGCCGTATAGAGCGGATCCTGTTCCAGTTTTGTGCCCTGGTAGAAATCATCGTTGTCGGTGAAGAACCAGGTCTGCGCGGTGAGCTCCGCCGACCACTTTCCCCAGTTGTGCTCCGCGCCGAGCTGGGGACGGAACGTGAACCGGTTGTCACCCAGGTTGATCAGCTTGTCGCTGTAATACTGGCCGGTGGGCAGTTGCAGGCCGAGGCCGATGCCCACAATCGTCTCGTGATCCGCATTGGTGGCCTGGTAGTCGGCAAACTCCTTGCCCTTGAGCGGTGGTGCCCCGATCACGTTCACCGCGAAGCGCACGGACGTGTCGGCGAACCCTGACCGGTCCGTCGAGGCCGGCACGCCGTTAAGCAAGCCCTGCCAGTGGCCGATTTGATAGGGCTGGGCGAGGTCCACGCGCGCCGACTTGCCGAGCAGATTGAAACTGTAGATGTATTTCACCGCGATGGTCTGGACATCGAACTGGCCGTTCTGGATCCGGAGCGCGGGGTCCAGGGTGATATCGCCGGTGGTGTAGGCGTAGGCCGCGCCGGCGAAATTGGCGCCGATGGGCAGATGACTCCAGCGCCGCGGATCGATGTCCTGGGCTTGATTGAGCCGTGGCAGCAGCAGAACCCACAGAACCAAGGCCACCCGCAGGTCGGCCGATGTCGTTCCCTTGAGGGCGCGCTGCTTCGGTTGAACCGGTGTTTTCAATTTCCGGGAGTCGCGGAAGTCGGCGTTGTGACGGCGATGGCCATGGCCTCGGTGGTGTGGATGAACACAGCGTCGTTCACATGCAGAATCTGGAGATTGACGCCCGGCGGGGCGAACACCACCTGGGCCTGGTTCGTGCCGGATTGCAGGACCACCCGGCGGGAGGCGTAGTCGAGGACGAGAATCCTGGCGTTATAATCCACATTGCGGATCATGACGCCGCCCGGTTGCGCGCCGGCCGGCATGGTCTGGGCCATGAAGTTGGTGATGGAATTTGGCGAAACGCCGGGTTTTACGAGATAGGCGGCAAAGGTTTTTGACATGGTGGTCATGAAACTGTCGCCGACTTTAACCCGATCAAAGTTCGGATACTCCGGCCCCACCTTGAACGAAAGGGTTTCCCCATCCAGGCGGGTGAGCAGGCAGGTGCGATTGGTGTAATCGATGGCTGCCACCTGTACCAGGCCCGAAGCGGCGCTGGCCGAGGCGCCGGAGCCAATGAACACCGGCGCGGCGGGATTGGCCGGGGGTGGCGGCGCGTAAGTGTCCGGGATGAGCGGCGGGGGTGACGAACAGCCGGCCAGGCACGCCAGCCAAGCCACCAGCAGCGGGGCGGCGAGCCATTTCGAGAGTTTAACCATGATTTTCATTTGATTTAACAGAATCCCTTTCAGGTTGCGTTGTTCATTTTAGCCGTTTGTTGCCGGTTGGATTTCCGGCTGTAAATTCCCGCGTCTGCGGGCCGACCAGGTTCACTGTTCTAATCCACTCTTTTCGGCCGGCCATTCGGCTGGACGTTTTTGTTTTCGCCGATGAATTCGCGGGCCGCCTCTTGCGAAGCGGCCCGCGTGGTTCGCGAGGGAATGGATTACGGTGCCTAGTTATCCACGCTCTTTTTCATTTCATCCACGGCTTGCTGATCGGCAGCCATCAACTGCGAAGGGCCGAGCTTGTATGTCAGCTTGTCGATGGTGCCGGTGAACTTGAACGGCAGCTCGTAGCTGTCGTCCACTCCCGTGCCGGTGTCCAGGCCCACATCGAAGGTTTCGTCAATGGTCATGAGCAACGGGATCGAGTGCGCAATGGTTTTGCGGGCCAGTTCCCGGCCATCCACCAACAGTACGCCGGTGCCGCCCTTGCCGGGGCCGGGGCCGTCGTATTTGAAGTCGAACACAATCGTGTGCTTGCCCGGCTTGAGCGCCTTGCCAAACAGGTCATCACCAATCAAGCCGCCCACGCCGCCTTCCCAGCGGAACCGTTCCATGTCGAGCAGGTTATAGACAAAGACCGGCTTGCCATGCTGCAGCATGAGGGCATAGCCACCAAAGCGGCCACCGAGCGTCACGATCATTCCTTCCGCGCCGCCTTCGGGAACCGTTATCTCGGCGGTGATGGTGTAGTCCTTGTCCAGAATGCTGGGCGCGTCGCCGAAGGGAATGCCGGCGTTTTCACCCGTGTAAGTGAATTCAGTTCTCCCGGCGGTCGCGCTCGGCTTCGGTGCCAGGATGCGCACAAAGCCGGAGTTGTCGAGGGGGAAGACCTGGTATTTCGCCGCCTCGGTCAGGAACAACGCCTGCAGTTCCTTGAGCTTGTCGGGATATTGGGTGGAGAGGTCACTGAATTCCGAATAATCGTTGGTGATATTGTAGAGTTCCCAGTTGTAATCGCTGAGCGCTGGCATCTTGGCTCCCAGCATCCAGGGCGGGACGGGCGGGGTCGTGGCGGCCACCCAGCCATCGTGATAAATCGCGCGGTTGCCGACCATCTCGAAATACTGGGTGTCGTGCTTGGTTGGCGCATCCGCGTTGGCCTTGTCAAAGGTGTACATCATGCTCACGCCTTCGATCGGCTTCTGCGGTATGCCGTTGACCATTTCGGGCGCCTTGATGCCGGTGGCTTCGAGGATGGTGGGCACGATGTCAATGACATGACTGAACTGCGTGCGGAGGCCGCCGACATCCGTGATGTGGCCGGGCCAGGAAATGGCCAGACCCTGCCGCGTGCCGCCGAAATGCGACGCCACCTGCTTGGTCCACTTGAACGGCGTGTCAAACGCCCACGTCCAGCCCACCGCCATGTGCGGATAAGTTTTGTCCGAACCCCAATCCTCGTAATGCAGCAGTTGTAACGCTTCCGGGAGTTTGAGAATGCCGTTGTAAGCCGTCAACGTATTGTAGGTGCCATCCAGCGTGCCTTCGGGACTCGTGCCGTTGTCGCCGCAAATATAGATGATCAGCGTGTTGTCGAGTTTGCCTTCATCCTGAACCTCCTGGATGACCCGGCCAATTTCGTAATCCGTGTAGGCGGCGTAGGCGGCGAACACCTCGGCCTGCTTGATATAAAGTTTCTTGTGGATATCCGAAAGCGAGTCCCAGCGCGGCAGCTTGGCACCGCCAAACGCGGCCTGACCATCCGGCCAGGGAGTCAATTGCGTCTCCGGAGGGATGACGCCGAGGCGCTTCTGGTTGGCGAAGATCGTGTCGCGCAATTTTTCCCAGCCGTCGTCGAACAGGTGCATCGCGTGGATTTTATCAATCCACTCCCGGGTCGGCTGGTGCGGCGAATGCGTGCCGCCGGGCACATAATAGAGGAAGAACGGCTTGTCCGGAGCGGCCGCGTTCAGGCTGTGCAGGTATCGGATGGCCTCGTCCGCCATGTCGGTGGTGAGGTTGTAACCGGGATGTCCAATCCACGGAAAAATCTGGGTATGATCCCGGAACAGATACGGCGTCCATTGGTCGGTTTCGCCGCCCATGAACCCGTAGAAATACTCGAAGCCCATCCCCGACGGCCATTGGTCGTAGGGCCCGGCTATGCTGTATTGGTAGGTGGGAGTGTTATGTTCCTTGCCGAACCACGACGTGGCGTAACCGTTCTCCTTGAGGATTTCAGCGATGGTGGCCTTGTCCGGCTCGATGACGGAATCGTAGCCCGGATAGCCGGTGGCCAGTTCGCCGACCACGCCAAAGCCCACCGAGTGATGGTTGCGTCCGGTGATGAGCGCGGCGCGCGTGGGCGAACAAAGCGCGGTGGAATGGAACTGCGTGTAGCGCAAACCCGCCGCCGCGACGCGGTCCATCGCCGGCGTCGGGATGACGCCGCCAAACGTGCCGGAAACGCCATAGCCCTGGTCATCCGTCATGATGAGCAGGATGTTCGGCGCGCCCTTGGGCGGCACGACCGTCGGCTGCCAGTAAGGCGTGGAATCTTTCACGTCTTCCTTGATCACGCCGCCAAACGGCAGCGGCGGCGGCGGGATTTGGTTCCCATTGATAACCTGCGTGGCGTCGGGCGAACCCGGCGTGCCGTTGATTTGCTGGGCGGTTGTTGACAGGCCGGCGACCATCGCTGACGAAGCGGTCAGCACGGTCAGGCCGTATCTCATCAAATTGCTTCGTTTCATGATTTTTCCTTTCCTGGTTTTTTCGATTCTCGTCCTGGTCCTAAATTTGCGGGTGGCTTTTATAAAGTTTCATAATCAACATGCGGAGTCCAGCCTTTACGCGTGTTCCAAATCCAAATAATGCCACCCGACCCGTCGCCGGCCAACAAAATCAATTTCCCGGGTCGCCGGTGTATTTGATGGCCACGCCGACGATGACGCGTCCGGTGATCGTCTGGACGGTCCGCCCGAACCAGGGGCCGTTGATCATGGCGCCGGTGATTTCCGTCCGGTCAAACACAATGACAATGGCGTCGGCGCCCATAATCACTTGATGTTGTACTTCTGTTTCAGTGAATGCTGCAAGAATTCTGCATCGAAAGTGAAAATACCATCGGGCTTGCTCCGAAAAGCGCGAATTAAAAATCCGGTCTGGGGCTTATAGAAAACGTACGTCTGTGGTGGTGTGTATGTCGTGCTCGCATTCATGTAAGCGCTCGAAGAACCGGAATAGCTGCCTCCGTAGGGATTGAGATAGATATTCCCAGAACTGTAGCCTGTACCATACGCGGTGGTATCTGCATGACCTGGTGTCGTAAAGCTTGAAATGCTCGTGGAGTTCTGTTCATCAATGATGGCGAAGCAGGTGAAACCCTGTTGGATAGACAACTCGGACGCTCGCAACAACGCAAAGTCTTGTGCCCGCTCTGCTGACGTGTAGCCATTGCCGCGAAAGACTACGCGGAAAACATCCGGTGCCAATAGCGTGTCAGTGTAGCCACCTGACATGCCAGTGGAGTGGTAAGATGTGGCGCATCCAGAGAAAACAACGGCGGCGAATGACAGGATCAGGCGAAGTGCGGTTTTCACAATGATTGGACTTGGTGCTGGGGTGATGGGAGGCTTCCGATCGGATGGGTGCGTTACTGGTCTGGAAATGGTTTATGTTCCAGAATCGCCGGCGGGGCGGAGGATGCAGTATTCCCATTTACGCCGTCTGAGAGAGCACAGGTATTTTGAACGCGCCGTTCCGGCCGGCGGCTTTGCGGCTCACGGAGCACACGCAAATGATTCCCCAGCTTTTTCCACGCGTCAATCCCCGACTTCCAATTTCACGCGCGGGGCGGAAAGCGTCCAGACAATCAAAAGTCCTTGAACGACACGCCGCCTTTTAGAGGTAAGCGTCGAATGAGCGGGGCCGGGCCAAGATTACAAAGGAAGCGCCGGATTATAGCAGCCAGCGAAAGCCGGGCGGGCTATAAGTTGGCGTGAAAACAATCCGGGCCTGGGAAGCCGCCCTCGTTAAATGTCTATTGAACGAGATGCCTGGAATCACAAAAACCGAACGATTAGCATTGCAATTTAAGAGCGGTTTGGTATTATCAAGAATCATAATCAGGTATGAATGCAACCCTTCGACTTTGGCTCCTGCTCCTGCTCGTCACCGTCTTCATCGCCTCCACGATTTATCCGGCCAGGACGGCCCAGCTCGTTACCTTATCCGGCCCTGCGCCTGGCTCCAAACTGGGCGGCAGCGGGGATTCCGGGCTGTCCATCATCAGCCGGGACGGACGGTATGTCCTGTTCGCCAGCACGGCGAACAACCTGACGCTCACGAACAATAACAACTTCGTGCTGCCGTGCCGGTTCAATGTGTTCCTGCGCGACAACCTGGCCCAGACCACCACCCCGGTCAGTGTAAACCAGGCCGGCACCGGCGGCGGCAATGGCGATTCCTTCCCCACCGGCATTTCGACGAACGGCCAGTTTGCGCTGTTCGAAAGCAGCGCAAGCGACCTGGTGCCCAACGACACGAACAACGCCGCCGACATTTTTGTCCGTGATATGGTCAATGGCACCACCACGCTGGTGAGTGTTGGCACCAATGGCGCCATTGCCAGCGGCGGCTCGCGCGGTTCGGTCCTGACGCCGGACGGGCGCTACGTTGCGTTCGTCAGCACCGCGACGAACCTGGTGGCCGTTGACACCAACAACATCGCCGATGTTTTTGTCCGGGATTTGCAGGCGGGCACGACGGTGCTGGTCAGCGTCGGCGCGACCAATAATGCAAACCAGCTCGCCAGCGGCGCCGCCACCAGTTCGGAGTCGCCGGAAATCACGCCGGACGGCCGTTACGTTGCGTTTTACAGCACCGCCACCAATCTGGCCTCCGGGACGACAAACTCCGGTGAGATTTACGTCCGCGATCTGGTGGCCGGGCAAACCATCTGGGCCAGCACCAACGCGCGCGCCATTTTTCAATCCACGGTCGGCGGCGCGACCGTCGTTTCCTGCAATTACAGCATCAGTGATGACGGCCGGTTCCTGGCGTTTGAAGCCTGCACGAATTTTCCGGCCGGCCCGTTCGGGCGCGGCATCATTTTGCGCTACGGGTTGCAAACCGGCCTGACCGACATCATCAACACCAATGCCACCGAGCAATTGTTGTCCTTCGAACTCATTCACAATCTGTCGATGACGCCCGACGGGCGCTTCGTCGCGTTTGTGGCGAGCCTGTCCACGTCAAGCAACGCCGTCTATCTTTGGGATGCGCAAACGGGCACGAACACGCTCGTGAGCGTGAGCCAGGACAATGTCACTCCGGCCAACGGCGTTTGCGACTCGCCGGTGGTCTCCTCGAACGGCCAGTTCGTCGCCTTCACCAGTACCGGCACCAATCTGGTCTCCAACACGCTGGCGGGTGGTTGCCATGTTTATCTTCGTGATCTGCAAGGCGGCGTCACCCGGTTGCTCGATGCCGATACCAACGGCATCGGCGTGGGCGTGGATGCGACCGTGGTTCCCGCCCTGAGCGCCGATGGCAGCGTCGTGGCATTTGATTGCGCCAATTTGCTGCCCGACAACCGCCACCTGGTTCACGACGTTTTTATGCGCAATGCGACGGCGGGCACAACCGCTTTGATTTCTGCCAGCAATCCGGCCCTGTCGTCACAAACGCCGGATGGCATCAGCGGCTTCACGTCGTCTTGCGTGAGCACCAACGGCCGGTTTGTCGCGTTTTACAGCGATGCAGATAATCTGGTGCCCGGCGACACCAACGGCTGCCGCGATGTGTTTGTGCGCGACCGGGTCGCCGGCCTGAATCTTTTGGTGAGCGTCAACACCAACGGCAATTCCTCCGGCGACGGCATTTCCAGCGACCCGGCGATTTCCGCCGACGGCCGTTACGTCGCCTTCACCAGCGCGGCAGACAACCTGGTCGTTGTGGATACCAACCGGTCGCAGGACGTCTTCGTCCGCGATATGCTGGCCGGCACGACGGCGCTGGTGAGCGTCAGCACCGACGGCGTTGACTCCGGCAACGGCGATTCATTTTCACCGAGCATCAGTGCGAAC
>Ga0181522_10000598_pt1 | contig 25763 bp, 24 predicted proteins | sample PEATcosm2014_Bin_27_FD_121103 | JGI IMG/M metagenome (GOLD analysis project Ga0181522, IMG submission 121103) | Peatland microbial communities from MTU Mesocosm Facility, Houghton, MI, USA - PEATcosm2014_Bin05_10_metaG | ecosystem: Environmental > Terrestrial > Soil > Wetlands > Peat | place...
ACCCTTGGGAGCACATGATTGACGGGATGGTTCTGCATGTTAATTTTTTGTGGCACCAATAAACCTGAAACCGTAAACGACCTCTTGAACTTCTGCTCATGATAATGTTCAATGGGAAAGAACGTTGATTTCAAAAAACTGATGATGATTTGAGCCGGGCTGCTTTATGTGGTTGCATGGCCCAACGTCGCAGAAAACGCCCCGGAGCCAGGTGGCCTGAAATGGCCATATGAATCCAAAGGCCATTTTCGGCACAATATCCGCACATCTCCCATGAAACGCAAAAACATTACCACACTTGCCCCTCACATCTGGCGAACATTTTTCAGCATGATGCTCGTATTACCGGTCGCGACCGGTTACGGCAAATCGGGGGTGGATTATGTGAATCCCATGATCGGCACGGCGGAGCACGGACATGTGTATCCCGGAGCCACCGTGCCTTTTGGCATGGTGCAACTCTCGCCCGACACCCGCGACAACACCTGGGACGGATCTTCCGGCTATCATTATTCCGACGGCAGCATCCTGGGCTTTTCGCACAATCATCTGACCGGTACCGGCTGCCCTGATTTGGGTAATCTTTTGCTGATGCCGACCGTGGGCGATTTGAGGCTGACGCCGGGTGATCGTCCGGGCGATGGTTATCGCGCGCGGTTTTCGCACCAGGCCGAAATCTCGCGCCCGGGCTACTACGAGGTTTTATTGCCGGACTACAACGTGAAGGTGGAGCTGACCGCCACGGCGCGCGCGGGTTTTCACCGTTACACGTTTCCGGCCACAACCGCGGGCCACGTCGTGGTGGATTTGCAGCATGGTATTGGCAACAAGGTGACGGAAGCACAACTGACGATTGAAAACGACCACACCGCAAGCGGCTATCGCCGGAGCGACGGCTGGGGTGGCGGCAAAGTCTATTATTTCGTGATGGAATTTTCCCGGCCGTTCGACTCCGCCGGCTTGGCCCAAGCGGACAAGGACGTGGCCGGCACCCAGACCACCGGGAAAGAAACCAAGGGCCATTTTGATTTCAAGACCAAGGCCGGCGAACAAATTCTCGTCCGCGTTGGCCTGTCCACCGTCAGTGTCGAAGGCGCGCGCAACAATTTGCGCGCAGAAATCCCCCACTGGGATTTCGACGCCGTGGCTGCCGCGGCCCGCAAACAATGGGAAAAAGCCTTGAGCGTCTTCAGCGTCGAAACACCGGACAACAACCTCAAACAAACTTTTTACACCGCGCTTTACCACACGATGATCGCTCCCACGCTGTTGAGTGATGTGGACGGCCAGTTTCGTGGGCCGGATGGAAATGTCCACCAAGCCAAAGGTTATGATTATTACACCGAAATGTCATTGTGGGACATCTTTCGCGCGGAAAGTCCCCTGCTGACTTTGACCCAGCCCGGACGCGTGAACGACTTTGTGGACACGATGCTGGCGCATTTCACCATCTTCGGCCAGAACACGCTCCCTGTCTGGCCCGAAGGCGGCAAGGAAACGTGGTGCATGATTGCCAACCACGCCGTTCCCATCATCACCGATGCCTACTTGAAAGGGCTTGGCAACTGGGACGCCAACGAGGCGCTGAATGACATGATCGCGTCCACCGACAAAAACCGCGAACAGCTTGATGCCTACCGGGACAAAGGCTTCATCCCCACCGGCAACGGCGTGCAAAGCGTCTCCAAAGTTTTGGAATATGCCTACGATGATGCCTGCATTGCGCGCCTCGCCAAAGCACTCGGCAAAGATGTTCTGGCCGAAAAATATGCCCGGCGCTCCCAAAACTGGGAAAATGTTTTTGATCCATCCACTGGTTTCATGCGCGGCAAAAATGCCGACGGAAGCTGGGTGACGCCTTTCGGCACCAACGAGATGAATAGCATCAATTTCAACGAATACACCGAGGCCAACGCCTGGCAATATAATTTTTTTGTTCTCCACAATATTCCCGGCCTGATTGACAAACTGGGCGGTGACGAAAAATTTGTCGCCCGATTGGACGAGATGTTCGACACGAAGGAAACCATTCCCAACCTGACCCTGATTCCGGACGTCACCGGCGTCATCGGCATGTATGCGCACGGCAATGAGCCGGTCCATCACGTCGCCTATCTTTACAATTATGCCGGGCAGCCGTGGAAAACGCAGACGCGCGTCCGCCAGGTCGCCAGCACCCTTTACACCAACACGCCCGGCGGCATCTGCGGCAACGACGATTGCGGCCAGATATCGGCCTGGTATGTCTTCACGGCGTTGGGATTTTATCCGGTTGACCCGGCCAGTGGCGTTTACATTTTTGGCAGCCCGCTTTTTGATAAAGCCGCGGTGCAGCTTGATCCCAAATTTGCCAGGGGGCGTTCCTTCACGGTAGTCGCGAAAAATAACTCCGCGCAAAACCCCTACATCCAGTCCGCCACCCTCAACGGCCTGCCCCTCACCCGAAGCTGGATTACGCACGACGAAATCACCGCCGGCGGCAAGCTTGTGTTGAAGATGGGCCCAACGCCGAACAAAAGTTTCGGCTCTGCCCCGGCGGACCGCCCGCCCAAAATTTGACCGCCCGCCTCATCGATCAAAATATCGTCGGGTCCGATCAAACACCCTGCTTTGCTTCGGAAAGGCCCTGTCCATTGCCTGGCACTTGGGAGTCAAGGTTCAATTGTTTGGTGATGGCAATAACACCGTTGCCATTGGAATAATCGGTAAATATCTGCTTGATGATCGCTTGCCTGTCCTGCCCATGGGTCTTTTCGACCAGGTTAAGGCACCGAGCGGATGCGCCAGAAATTGTTCGTGGACGGAGCGGGCGTGTTGGTAAATATCAACGTGCCGAATGAGTCGGCGGGATTGGTGGCCTGCGGCAGCCAGTTGGCGGGCATCAGGTCTGTGGCCCGGTCCAAAGCGTAATTTGCACCGGCAATGCCCGCAAAAGTCAATTGCATGCCGCCTGTCGCCAAAAGCCGGCCCAAGATTCTGTTGTAGTAGGGATTCGCGACAATCTGCTCCGGTTGGTTGACGTTCAGAGTGGTGCCGTCGCCCAGCTGGCCGCTGGTGTTCCAGCCTGTGGCCCAAAGACTGCCGTCGCTCTTTGTAAACAAACTGTGTCTGCCTCCTCTGGCAATCCCGGTGACGTTGCTGGCCACAATCGGCTCTGGAAGGTTGGTCGAGTAGAAAGGGGCCTTGCCGTAAGTGCCGTCGCCCAACTGACCGTACTGCTGCTGCCCCATGGCCCTCAGACCGCCGTCGTTCTTGAGAAACAGGGAATGACTTTCTCCGGCGGCAATCGCCGTGACATTGCTGGCTATAATCTGCTCCGGAAGGTTGGTGTTGTTGTAAGTGCCGTCCCCCAGCTGGCCAGTGCCGTTGTAGCCCATGGCCCACAGACTGCCGCCGCTCTTGAGAAACAAGGTATGCAAGGCGCCCGCGGCAATGGCCGTGACGTTGCTGGCCACAATCGGCTCTGGAAGGTTGGTGTTGTTGTAAGTGCCGTCTCCCAGCTGGCCAGTGCCGTTGTAGCCCATGGCCCACAGACTGCCGTCGCTCTTGAGAAACAGGCTGTGGTATTCTCCTGCGGCAATCGCCATGACATTGCTGGCCACGATCTGCTCCGGAAGGTTGGTATTGGAATAACTGCCATCTCCCAACTGGCCATAGTTATTGTAACCCATGGCCCACAGACTGCCGTCGCTCTTGAGAAACAGGCTGTGCCCGTATCCGGCGGCAATGGCCGTGACGTTACTGGCCACAATCAGTTGGGAAAAGTTGGTGGTGGTGTAACTGCCGTCCCCCAGCTGGCCATAGTTGTTCCAACCGGTAACCCAAAGACTACCATCGCGCTTGAGGAACAGGCTGTGATAATCTCCAGCGGCAATCGCCGTGACATTACTGGCCACAATCAACTCAGGGCGGTTGGTCTGGCCGTAAGTGCCGTCGCCCAACTGTCCATCGCCGCCCCAGCCCATGGCCCACAGACTACCGTCATTCTTGAGAAACAGGCTGTGAAACAATCCCCCGTCAACCTTCGTCACAGGTTGCGCTCCGCCGTTGGCGGCTTGCAACAGCGCCGCAAATAAAAGCCATAGCGGATTGAGGTTCGACTTGGCCGCCATAGGCCAGTTTCTATCACTTTACGCCGTCGAATTCAAACATTTTTCGCAGCGAGTTGGGTTCTTTAAGGAGACAGTTGATAGAGCATTAAACCAAGTAAAGGGCCACGGCAGGCGCGGCTTCGCAGCGCTCCGCCTGCCGCCCGTTCAACATGTGCCAAGGCCAACATTTGGGCCACTTTGACTCAAATAGTCCGTCGCGGTAGAACCAATTGAACATGTATCACTGCACGGGGATATACACTTCACAAGTGGAACTGTGCCAAGACTCCAAATAATGGCACACTCTTGCGGTTTTACTTCTTTTTCCGCTTGGCGGGCTTCTTCTCTGGCTTCATCCGAAGGTGACGACGTGGCATCCAGTCAGGATTGGCCGCCTAATTGATGATGGGGTCGTTGCTTCAGGTCCTTCGCCTTTGCGCCGCGTACGCCAAACCTTGGTTTCAGGTCTCTGATCGACTTTGGCTGTAGACAGCGGTTCAGTTTTGATTCAGGTCGAGGCAGCGATTGCAGCCTTAACTTCGCCCAAATTCTGGATTTTAGCCCGGGTTTGGCCTGAAATTTCGGATTGTCCTATTCTTCCAAGCAATCTTCAACGAGCACCGCGAATGGCAACGCAAGTAACCGGCATGGTTTTTTCCCTGGCCAGGATTCCGGCCACGTCGGTTGGCAGCAGCGATCATTTTTACAGGCTTGCCATCATCCCTCCCATCATCACACTTGTTGCCAGTGAATCAGGACACTTATGACGCGCTGGTCATCGGTTGCGGACCCGGCGGCAGCAGCGCCGCCACTTTTCTGGCGCGGGCGGGAAAACGTGTGCTGGTGCTGGAAAAGGAGATTTTCCCGCGTTTTCACATCGGGGAATCGCTCCTGCCCTGCAACATGTCCATCTTCCGGGAAATGGGGGTGCTGCCGGCCCTGCAGGCGGCGGGCTTCCCCAGAAAATATGGCGCGCGGTTCGAGCTGGGCAACGGCTCACTCGGCACCCGTTTCGCTTTCCGCCGGGGCCAATTCAATCGCGAGCCGGAAGCCATTCAGGTTGAGCGCGCGACGTTCGACCACATTCTGCTCAAACACGCCCGCGCGGCGGGTGCCGATGTGCGCGAAGGCTGGACGGTCGGCAAATTCGCTTCAGACGCTTCCGGCGTGAGCCTCGAGGCGTGCGACCCCGACGGCCAGACCCATCAATTTCGTGCGGCCTACCTCATTGACGCGAGTGGCCGGGGCAACCTGACGGGCAACCAGGAGGGGCTCCGCGTCACCCACCCGCGTCACAAAAAGCTCGCCGTCTTCGCCCACTTTGCCGGTGTGCTGCGGGACGCGGGCGAGGCGAATAACGACATCATCATTGTCCGTCTGCCCAACAAATGGTTTTGGATCATCCCCATCTCCGCCGAGAAGACCAGCGTAGGGCTGGTGATTGACCAGGATGAGTTCGCACAGGAAACGGGGACGCCTCAGGAAATCTTCGACCGCTGGGTCCACTCCAGTTCAGTCCTGAAAGAGCGCATGCTGAACGCGCGGCGAGTGAACGAAACCCGCACAACGAGCGATTTCAGTTACTCCAACCGCCGGCTCGCCGGGGACCGCCTGCTGCGCGTGGGCGACGCCGCCGGCTTCATGGATCCGATTTTTTCCGCCGGAGTTTTTCTGGCGATGTGGTCGGGCAAACTGGCGGCGGAAACGGTCCAGCAGGCGATTGCTGCCGGCAAACCCGGCGGACGGCGGTTCAAGGCTTATGAGAAGCGTGTCCGCCGGGGGTTGACGTATTACTGGCGCATGGTGGAGAATTATTATACCACGCCCTTCATGGAACTGTTTTTGCGCCCGACCGAACGTTACCAGCTGTTCTCCGCGGTCATCGGCGTGCTCGCCGGTGAAGTGGAGGGAAGCTGGGCGCTCCGCTGGCGGATGGAATTTTTTTTCCTGCTCGTAAAAATCCAGGCGCGCTGGCCGCTGGTGCCACGCATCAATTTCCGTCCCATTGTCATCGTGACCAAAGATCCTCAAAAATGCCCGGCCCGAGTATGAAACCGCATGCCGGGAGCGCCGGGTTGAAGCCTGGTGTGCTGTCGCTGCTCCTGATGGCCATCCTTGCCACCGGCTGTCGCACCGCGCCACCCCTGCCGCCAGCCGATTTTTCCGCGCCGGGCTGGCGCGTCCAGCAAGGCCAGGCGGTTTGGAAACCTTCGTCCAGCCGCCCCGAACTCGCCGGCGATCTGTTGCTGGCAACCAATGCGAATGGAGATTCATTCGTCCAGTTTTCAAAAATTCCTTTCCCGCTGGCGACCGCGCAGATTTCCGGCGGGCAATGGCAGATTGAATTCGGTACGGACAAATTTTCGTGGCAGGGGCACGGCGCGCCACCGGATCATTTCGCCTGGTTTCAATTGCCCCGCGCGCTTCTCGACACCAACCCCGGCGGCAACTGGAAATTCGCACATCCCGCCTCCACTTCGTGGCGTCTGGAAAATCCGCGCACCGGCGAAACTTTGGAGGGCGAGTTTTTCCCATGAACATCCGTTGGAGTCCAGGCTTCGGCCTGTTCCGGGACACGCCAAAGCGTGAACGCCAACGCCGCATCGTCGGAACAGGAGTCCTGCCATGAACCCGCGCTGGTTTCGCTGGTGGTGGCTCGCGCTGCTCGTTCCAATCATTGCCGGTCTCGCGCGGCTGCATTTTGATGCCGAGATGCTCGACCTGCTGCCCGCAAATGTTCCATCCGTTCAAGGTCTCAAATTATACCAGCAACATTTTACCAATGCGCGCGAACTCATTGTCACCGTCCGTGCGTCCGATCGTGAGACCGCCGAACAAACCGCGAAATCCATCGCCCAATGCCTGCAAGCCGAAACTAATCTGGTCGCCGATGCCACCGGGCAGCCGCCCTGGATCGAGCATCCCGAACAAACCGCCGAACTGATTGCCTATCTTTGGTTGAATCAACCGCCGGAAACATTCGCCCAGCTGGTTGCGCAGCTTTCGGAACCGAATCTCCTCCCGGTTCTCGCGCGGACGCGCGACCAGCTGGCCACCACGCTTTCACCCGATGAAATTGCCCGGTTGAGTTACGATCCGTTCGGCCTGACGCGATTGCCCGACAATGTCGCCGGGACGGTTTCCGGCTTTGGGCAGGGACAGGAATTATTTGTCTCCTCCGATGGCACTTTCCGGATCGTCTTCGTCACGGCTCGCACCGCATTAAACGGCTACCGCGAATGCACCGCCTGGTTCAACGCCGTAAAAAGCATCGTCCACGCCACGTTGCCGCCTTCGAATGAAATAAAGATCGGCTATACCGGCCGGCCCGCGTTCGTTGCGGAGATTTCCGGCAGCATGCAACACGACATGAAGCTGTCCGTCGGCGGCACGGCCATGATCATCGCGATCCTTTTTTGGTGCGCCCATCGGCGCATCAAACCGATGCTCTGGCTGCTGACGTTGCTGGCATTGATTCTGGCCGCAACGCTTGCCATCGGGGGCCTGATTTTTGGCGCGGTCAACATCATCAGCATGGGCTTCGCGGCCATCCTGCTTGGCCTCGCGGTGGACTACGCCGTCGTGCATTATCAGGAGGCGCTCACGCACCCGGACCTGTCCATTCCGGAAGTCCGCCGGGCCATCGCGCCCAGCATTTTTTGGGCGGCGGTCACCACCATTTCCGCCTTTCTCGTCCTGAACTTTGGCGGCCTGCCCGGTCTCGCCCAACTGGGATCGCTCGTCGGCATTGGTGTCGCGCTCTCCGCTGTAGTGATGATTTTTGCGTTTCTGCCGCCGCTGTTTCCGGATCGGATGAAACCTCAACCTGTTGGGGACGCGTTGCCGCGGATCCAGGCCGACCGGCAGGTCAGCCCTGCCGAAAAAGGTGGGAACTGTCGCAGAAACATCGTCTTCGCGGTCACGGCCAGTTTGATTCTGTTCTCCGCCGCAATTTTATTTTCCGGCCTTCCGAAAATGGACACGAGCGCGAACGCCCTGCGGCCGCGCGACAGCCAGGCGTACACCACACTGGATGCCATCCAGAAAAATCTGGGGCAAAAACGCGAGCCGCTCTGGCTGGTCCTTTCCGGCCGCGACGAAAGCGATGTCGCCAGCAAGCTTGACGCGGTCTTGCCGGCACTCAACGCCGCGGTTTCGAATCAGACCCTTTCCGGTTTCACGCTGCCAAATGCGCTGTGGCCGCGACCTGGCTTTCAATCAGCCAATCGTGCGAATGCACAACGACTCGTTGCCGAAGGCGACGTCTTGCGCGCCGCCGCATTGACCAATGGTTTTTCCGAAGACGCCCTCGGTCTGGCCAACGGAATTCTGGAGACCTGGCTGCGCGCCGCCGCAAACACGAACGTTTTCTGGCCGACGAATTCACTGTGTTCGTGGATTTTCGAAAAACTGGCGGCGCGCGAACCGCAAAACCTTTTCGCCGTCGGCTTCCTCTTCCCGTCCACCAACGCCACCTCATTCGCGCAACTGGAGGCGCAATTGCCGCACGACGGCGTCTGGCTTTCCGGCTGGGATTTGCTCGGTGGAACGGTCCTGGGAGCCGTCAAAAAGAATCTCTGGAAGCTGTTGCTGCCGATGATTGGCCTCATTTTGCTTTCGCTCTGGCTGGCCTTCCGGAGATTCACCGAGCTTTGTTTCAGCCTGGGCATTCTGCTGTTGAGCGGAATTTGCCTGCTCGCCGTGATGAAGATCTGCGGCTGGCAGTGGAATCTGCTCAACCTCATGGCCCTGCCGCTGATTCTCGGCACGGGCGTGGATTACAGCATTTTCATGCAACTGACGTTGCGCCGCTGTCACGGTGATCTGTCCCTGGCGCATCGGTCGGTCGGGCGGGCGCTGCTGCTCTGCGGCGGCACGGCAATTGCCGGATTCGGCTCGCTCGGCCTGTCGAGCAACGCGGGCCTGTCGAGCCTTGGCCGGGTTTGTGCCGTCGGCATCGCGGGCAACATGTTGATCTCCGTCTTTCTGTTGCCGGTGTGGTGGAAACAGGTTCTGGGCAGCGGCGAAGTCAAATCAACGGCAAGAAAAGTTTCCGGACCGTCGTATTTTTACGGCGCGTTCATCTGGCGCCTCGGCCTGAGCCTTGGCCGTTTTATTCCTGCGCCCGTTTTTGCGCTGTTTGCCCGGCTGATTGCCGCGATCTACTGGCGTATGGCCGTGAGTCGGCGTGAAATCGTGATTCAAAATCTGCTGCCGGTTTTGAACGACCGTCAGCTGGCCACCCGGGCCGCGCGCGAATTGTTCACGGAATTCATGATTAAAATCACCGACCTGTGGCGCTATGAAAGCGGCGGTGAATTGGGCCGCTGGCGGGGCGACTGGAACGGCTGGCACCATTTTGCCACCGCCCACGCGCGCGGCAAAGGCGTGTTGCTCGTCACGCCGCACCTGGGCAATTGGGAATTTGGGGGCGAGTTTCTCGTCCAGCACGGCTGCACACTGATCGTGCTCACGCAGCCCGAACCCGACCCGCGCCTGACGGAAATGCGCCAGAATTCCCGCCGGCTGCGCGGCATCGAAACCCTGGTCGTCGGTGAGGACATGTTCGCGTTTGTCGAAATCATCAGGCGATTGCAGGCAGGCGCGACCGTGGCGCTGCTCGTGGATCGCCCGCCCGTGCCGACGGCGGTGAAGGTTGAACTGTTCGGCAAACCGTTTCTCGCCTCCAACGCGGTCGCCGAACTCGCGCGCGCCTCCGGGAGCGCGATTGTTCCGACCTACATCGTCCGTCAACGCGACCATTATCTCGCAAACATGCTGCCGGAAATCGCCTATGACCGCGCGGCCATCGGCAACCGCGAAGCCCGCATCCGGTTGACCCAGGAAATCCTGCGTGCGTTCGAGCCGGCCATCCGGCAGCATCTCACGCAATGGTTTCACTTCGTCCCGATCTGGCCGGAGACTGAAAAGCAACAAGCCCAATGAAATTCTAAAATTGAAACCGGAACCAATCAGTTTGAAGTGGGGAGCGCGCCCGCCCTCGGGCGCAGTTCGACGCGCCCACGCGTCGAAACTTCGCAGTGCGTACAACCAAATCAAAGGGTTCGTCCTTTACCGTCGTCCGGCTGGCGGACGGGGGCGTCCACCAGGACGCGCGAGGGCGCGCGTGCTCCCCTGCTGCCTGGCGTTTTTCTGGAGCCTAGCGCTTGGAAGTTGGAATTTTTCATGCCCGGCCGCCGACACCAATGCAGTTCTTGATTCCTGGTTCGCCGCCCAAAAAAGTCTTCACACGTGGTCTGCGGATTTTGTCCAGACCCGCGCGTTGAAAACCCTGACCCAGCCGCTCGTCGCCAACGGCCATATTTCATTTGCCATGCCCAATGAATTTCGTTGGGAGCTTGGCCAGCCCGCAAAAACCATCGCTCTGCGGCACGGCGACGAAATGTTTGTGATCTACCCGCGATTGAAACGGGCCGAGCGTTATCCGCTCGGGACCGGTACGCCAACCGAATGGCGAGACACGATGTCGCTGTTACAGGCCGGTTTTCCGGACGACCGGAAGGAATTCGAGGCCCAGTTTCAAATTCTGTCGCTGACAGAAACCAACGGCGCCTGGCAATTCTCCCTCCAGCCGAAAAGTGTTTTCGCGCGCCGGATGATGCCGGAACTGCGTCTCGCCCTGGCCACCAATGATTTTTCCCTGGCCAGCACCGAACTGGTTTTTGTGGACGGTTCGCGTCTGCGGAATGATTTCACCAACGCCGTCTTGAATCCGGCGCTGGACGAAAAACTGTTCGAGTGGACGCCGCCCGCCGATTATAAAGTCACTGAACCCATGCAACGGTAGGGCGGTGCTGCCGCGCCGCCCATATTTGGCTGCGCGGCAACGCAGCCCCACCAATAAAAACAATGAACCATCTTGATACAGCCCTAAGCCTGCTGCCGCACGGCGCGGAATTCCGGTTCATTGACCGGCTGGTGAAATTGAATCCGGGACAAAGCGGTGAAGGCGAATATCAGGTTCGCGGCGACGAGCCTTTTCTGCGCGGACATTTTCCCGGCCAGCCGTTTTTCCCCGGCGTACTGCTCGTCGAGGCGGCGGCACAACTGGCGGGCGTGGTGGCGCAAAGCGATCCAAAAATCCCGCCGCTAGCCGGCCTGAAACTAACCGCGTTGCGAAATGTAAAAATTCTCGGCACCGCCAAACCCGGCGAAACCATCCAGCTCGAGGCGCGCATCACGGGACGGTTCAGCAATCTGGTACAGGCGCAAGCAACGGCACGGGTCGCAGGTGAAATAGTTCTGACGGCGGAATTGACGCTCAGCGGAAGCTGACAAAATGGTAGGGCTGCGCTGCCGCGCAGCCCAAATATCGGGGCGGCGCGGCAGCGACCGCCCTACCAATTCAATAAACCAGAACGGGGGCGGCGTCATGGGCGGATTTGACCGCCTCCTCAAACTTCTGCTCCGTAGCGGCGCGTCGGCTGACCGCCGCTGACTGAATTCAAAATGGCGGCGCTCTGCCGAGCCGCCGCTACGCCATCAACGAAACCGCATTTCACTCTCCGTTTTCCGGCATTCGATCACCGCCGGGCAACATACTCGCTCAAAACCGCACCGGTGGTGGTGCGCTTGACCTGCCTAAAGCCGCTGGCTTCAAGAGCCGAGAGAATGACCTGGGGCGGAACACATTCTTCAATCGTGGCCCAGTAATATTGCATCAATTTGGCCGTGGACCGGTTCCGCCGGCGCAACCAGCCCAGGCGTGGCACCAGCTTTTGCATGTAGAGACGCATCAAGTGCAACGCCACCGCGCTGTTTGGCCGCGTGATCTCCAGGATCAACACCCGCCCCTCCGGCCGCAACACGCGCCGGAATTCGCCGAAAAGCTTGCGCAAATCCTCAACGTGGCGCAGGGCGTAACCCATGCACACGAAATCGAACATTGCATCCGCACAAGGCAGGGCTTCCCCCGTGCCTTCCAGCAACGTCACCGGATTGCGTTCCCGATTCTTGGCCAGCATGCCCCGGCTGGGATCCACGCCGGTCACCTGCGCGGGGTCCACACCCAGTTCCAGCGCGGCCTTGATCATCAATCCCGTGCCGCTCGCCACGTCCAGCAACCGCATCCCGCTCTCTAACCCGGCTCGCCGCAAGGCATCCCGGCGATAGAACCGGTCGCTCCAAAACGACATCATGCCGCTCACCCAGTCATAGTCCGGCGCGGCTTCATCGAACAGTTCGTTGACAAAATGCTGTCGTCCCTCCGGGGCCGGATAAAACCCGGTTAATGGACGATGCGGCGACAGCGGTGCCGCGGGCAAAACTGTTCGTGGTGGCTGATCCATCAACTCACCTTGCCAGCAGATGCGGGGAAGTCAAACGTGTTTGGACTGCGGTTTCAACACCTTGTCGCCCGCGAAATTAGGCTCAACCGCGCAGCCAGCGCAGATGCGCCCCGGCGACGACCACCCCCAGTCCGGCACCGGCGAGGACATCCAGCGCAACATGCTGGCGGATGGCGACCGTGGAATAAAGAATGCCCAGGCACCAGAGCCAGTTGAACGCGCGCACGCCGCGCCCGGCGTCGATCTGCCTTAGCAGGCGGTTGAGCCAGATGGCGGTGAACATGGCAAACGCCACGTGCAGGGAGGGACAGGCGTTGCCCGAGGCATCCACGGACTGGAGAAACGCAAATGCCGGATGCTGCGACCAGTCGGCGTCAGGCCAAAACACGGTCGTCGGCCACCGGAGAAAAATCCCCAGCCCGACGACACTGATCCCGACGGCGGCCAGGGCATAAGACACGAGTTCGCGGCGATCGATCAGCAGTGCGGGCACCAGGGTCACATAAAACCACAACGACAAATAGAGCGGCACGGCTTCCGGCCGGAAATTTATCAGCCGGTCAACCGTGGTGTGCGGCATGGTGGTGACGGGGAAAAGCGGGTGATGCAGCACCCGGAAATAAGCCCCAAAAAACAAAGTCATGCCGAGGCCCGTGCCAATCATCTTGGCCGGCCACCAACGGAGCCCACGGACCCAGGCCCGGTGAAGCCAGCCAGCCCCGGGTGCGCGCTCGTGCAGCAAGTTCATGCCCCAAGAGTGCAACAAGCGGCGCAATCAGGAAACGAAAAGCCGATGCGGTGTTTCGGCCATGAAATTCCGACGCCATTCCGCCCGCGAAATTTTTCCGCGGGCGTTGGCCGAAAGCGATCCGACAAAACGCCATTCGCGCGGAACCTGCCAGGCGGGCAAGGTTTGCAGCAGAAATGGTTTCAATTCCTTTTCCCCTGCGCCCGCCACGATGACCGCCACGATGGTTTCCGTCCGTTCCCCTTCCGGGCTGGGCACACCAAAAACCAGGCATTCGCGGACCTGCGGATGCGCAAGCAACGCGCGCTCGACGGTTTCGGGCGACACTTTGCGTCCGGCCACGTTGATCTGGTCGCCCTGCCGTCCGCGCAGATAAACCGCACCGTCCTTCAGCTCCGCCAGATCGTTCGACTGAAAAGTCCCGCCATCGAGCGAATCCGATCTTTCCGGCCAATAGGATTCGGCAACCGCACGGCTGCGAACCACCAAGCAACCGAGATCATTGAGTGACACATTTACATTTTGCATTGGCGTTCCGACCAGAGCGGGGTCCGTGCGCGGCGTCTCGCTGGCGTCATAAGCAATGCCGCCGCACTCAGACGCGCCGTAAAAATTATGGATTTTGAGCCCACGGGATTTGAAAATGGCCTGCTCCAGATCCACGGACAAGGGCGCCCCGGCCGAAATCGCGAGCCGCACACCGTGGGGAATCGCACCCGCCTCATGCCACGCACGCCACATCGCCGGCACGGCCGCGAAGGTGATGGCCGGTTCGTTTTCTGACGCACAACGGATGATTTCCGGCAACGGTGCGGGCGTCAGGATCAGGGGAATGCCGTGCAGCAGCAGCGGCAGCGCCAGGTTGGAAAACCCATACGAGTGCGCCATGGAAACGACGCCAAGGTTGGGCCAGTCGGCGCGCAGGCCCATGGTGGCGACGATATTGTCCGCGTCGGCCATGAGCTGTTGAGCCGTGAGTGCGACGAGGCGCGCCGCACCGGCGGTGGCCGAGGTGAATTTGAAGTGAACACAGTTTTTTGGCGGCCGGGAAACTTCCGGCGGCGATTGTCCCGGTTCGAGCGGACAAATCATTTTATTTTCGCGCCACCCGGCGAGCAAATCGAGGATGAACCCAGATGAATGACCCTGCGGAAAGGCCGTGCAGGAACGACCGATGGTTTGGACTTCCCCCGCGGCAAACAGTTCGGCAAAAGTCCAGCGGCGTCCCGATGCGGCGTCGCGCAACGCAAGTTCGTCGCGCCGTTCACCGGCAATTTCACACCAACGTTCGTAAAGCATTGTCAGTTTGTTAATGCACGACTAACTTCCTCCGCAAGCGAATTGATGATGTCTGCCAAAATAAATCAGGATGAGGCCGTCGGGCGGCGGTTTGAATTTGCGCGCGACACCTTCGCTTTTGCCAATGAACTGGTGTGGGCGTATCAATTCGAACCGGCGACAGGCAAAACTACTTTCTGCCGGCGTCAATCGAAGCCGGACTACACACATCACTGTTTTGTGCTGACGCGCGCAGCGCGGCAATTTTGTTATCACGCACGGTTTGATGCCGGCCAACCCATTGCCGATGACGAGACCTGCCGGCAATTGATTCACGAAGTTGTTTCGCGCAACCCGCGGAAGCCGTGCCCGGGCGAAAAGCAGGTCGTCATTCCCGGATATGCCAGCTTGCGCGAATTCAGCCGGGCCCGCGAATCGTTGTTGAAGGCCGGGTGCGGCGGCGCGTGGCGTTCTTATTTTTTGCGGAGCCATTGGCGGATGGTGTTTCCGATTACGCGCGCCCACCAGACGCGCACGGCGGGGCAATTGTTTCCCGCTCTCAAACAAAACATATCACCCATCATCCATCTGGTGAATTTTCCCTCGCTGTCCATCAATCACAGCATGGTGATATTCGACGGGGCGCAGACCGGGCGGGGATTTGAGTTTCAAGCCTACGACCCGAACGATCCAATCCAACCAGCGCAAATAACGTTTGACCGCGAATCACAAACTTTTTTTCTGCCGCCGAATACTTACTGGGCAGGCGGCAGCCTGAACATCATTGAGATTTATCGCGGCTGGTTCTTATGACTGGCCGCGCCGCGCTTGGGACGCCAGAACAATGGCCCGAAAAAGGCCAGGCCGCAAAGGTTGATGCCGCAGATGTAACCGATTTTGTAGCCACGCCCCGAGTTGTCCGCCGCATAAATTTCCACATCCCGGCCGAGGAGCAGGGTCGGCAGCGCGAGCGGCATCAGCGCGCCGTGCAACATGCCGTAGCCAAATCCGAAGGTTTTATTTTGGGGAAACGCCCGGGATGACGACCAGCCGTAAGCCCAACCGAACAGCGCGGAAGCGATCAAAAAAATTGTGATTTTTGCGAGCCACGACTTCCGACGCACGGCGGGGATTCGGGCTTGGTCTGATATTGGCAGCATTTCGATCACAGCATGATTTTCCCCGGCGGCCCCGCGCAAGCAGAATATCAAGAAACATAAGCATGTCCGTGCGTGCCACAAACTTCACCCTTGATAAGATCATGCCGGAAACGCAGGCTGGCATCGTCAGGATGCGGGTGGTGCATTTTCAGGAGATGGCGGAACAAATTAAAAACTGGTTTAAAAGCGTTTTGCAAACCACGGCCTTCTTCGGGGCGTACTTTGTTTTTGCGGTCGTTGGTTCACTGGTCAGCGTGGCTTGTGCGGCACCGGCAGTCTTGTTTCGCGGGGTGCGCGCACGCTTTCTTGGCCAAAAGCTGATTCACGCGCTGTTCGTCTTTTTTGTGGGCTATTTGCGCGCGTTTGGCCTGATCGCACTTGACGCTGACGAGTTGTCCGAACTGCGCAAGGCCAACGGATTAATTGTGGTGGCGAATCATCCCGGCCTGCTGGACGCGGTGTTGTTGGTTTCCCTGGTGCCGCAGGCTGTCTGCCTGATGAAGGGGAGTCTGGCGCGCAATATTGTTTTATCAGGAACCGCCCGGCTGGCCGGGTATATTCATAATAAATCCGGTTTGGGCCTCGTCAAGCAATGTGAGGAACGGCTGAAAGAGGGGTCAAATCTGCTGGTATTTCCCGAAGGCACGCGAACCGTGGGCGGGCAATTGCTGCCCTTCAAGATGGGGTTCGCACTGGCCGCGGTTTTGACCCGGTCGCCGGTGCAAACCATCCTCATCACTTCAGAGGGCAACTGTCTTGGCAAAGGCTGGCCGTTTTTCAAAAAGCCGGCCTTTCCGGTGCGCTATTCCCTGCGCTTGGGCAGGCGGTTTCAGCCGGAGCCGGGACAGGAAGCGAAGAAATTTGGCCGCGCGGTGGAAAATTATTTCAGGGAAACACTGGCCCGATCCGGGGGACAACATTTATGAGCGACCCGGACCCGCCGACACCCAGCCAGACGCATCTGGTCATCATCCCGAGTTACAACACGGGAAGCCGCCTCGTCGATACGGTGAAGGAAGTCCTGGCCTGCTGGCAACCCGTGTGGGTCGTGATGGATGGCAGCACGGACGGCAGCGCGGCGGCGTTGGCGGAAATGAACCGGTCGGAAAATGGCCTGCGGGTTTTATCCCTGGAACGCAACTCGGGCAAGGGCGCCGCCGTGCTGCGCGGGTTCCTGACCGCCAGTCAGGCGGGCTTCACCCATGCGCTGGTGCTGGACGCGGATGGCCAGCATTCGGCGGTCGATATTCCCCGCTTCATGCAGGCCTCGCAGAAGAATCCCGACGCCATGATTTTGGGCGTGCCACAGTTTGCCGTGGATGCGCCGGCATCGCGCCGCCATGGCCGGCGCGTGGGAAACTGGTGGGCCAATCTGGAGACCTTCTGGGGCGGGATCGAAGATTCGCTTTTTGGTTTCCGGGTCTACCCCATCCGGGAATCCGTGCGCATCCTGCAAGGCACCCGCGGCGCACGGCGATTTGATTTCGACACGGAACTGGCCGTGCGGCTTTTTTGGGCCGGCGTGCCACCGATCAATCTTCCCGCGCCGGTCAAATATTTCAATCCGGCGGACGGCGGAATTTCCCACTTCCATTACTGGCGGGATAATTGGCTGCTCATTCAACGGCACACGCTTCTGGTGCTGGAGACGTTGCCGCAAATGCGACGGATCTGGAAGTTGCGGCAACGGGCAATACACAGAGGGCAGGCTCCCGAGCCCCTAGTCAGGTCGCCGGCAAGAAACCCCATCGTTGCGCCTGAAGCCGTCCTGACCGGGGCGGGCCGCTGTTTTTTCATTCGCCGCCGGTTTGCCCCGGTTCTGATCTTCGCCGTGGCTTTGACCACACCCGCACTGCTGGCATTTAACTGGAATCACAACCGGTTGTTTTTTTTAAGTCTGGAACTGACCACAAAATTTCTGATTATTTTCCCGGCGGTTTGCCCCAACTGCCGCTGGTTTGGCCCGGTCGTCAGCCGCTTTCGCACCCGGAAAAAAGCCGTCTGGCTGACCATTGATGACGGCCCGCATCCCGAGGACACGCCGGAGTTGCTCAAGCTGCTGAAAGAGCACAACGCGCAGGCGACCTTTTTTGTGATCGGCCGGCAGGTCGAGAAATATCCCGAACTGGCCCAGGCGATCTTGCGCGACGGTCACTCGCTGGCCAATCACACCCAGACCCATCCGGTTTTGTTTTTTTGGAGCTTTTTTAAAACCCGGTTGGCGCGGGAAGTTGATCAATGCAGTCAGGCACTGCGCGAAGCCGCCGGCGAACCGTCCCGATGGTTTCGGGCGCCAGCGGGCCTGGCCAATCTGTTTCTTCACTTCTTGTTGTGCGACCGGAGCATGAAACTCATCGGCTGGTCGGCGCGCGGATTTGACGGACTTTTTAATGATCCCGAAGCCATGGCCAACCGGATCCGACGCTCCGTCCGGCCCGGCGCGATCATACTGTTGCACGAAGGCCGGCGCGACCGGCAGGGACGCCCCATCAACTTGATCCTGGCGCAAACCGTTCTCTCCCGGCTGGCGGCGGAGGGCTATGTTTTCACCGTGCCGGAGGAAGCGGATTTTCTCTGAATGGGGCCTTGATCCCAACAAGACGGGATGGCGTTGAAATCGTTTTGAGCCGGAGCTTGAATAAACCCCCGGTTTCTTCTAATTGACATCATGTTTTTGCGTCATCGCTCCACGCAAACAGAATTTTTTGATTTACCCGACCGTACGGAGGCGGAGACCGCCGCCTCATTCCGTGACCTCAACCGCGTCAACTCTCTTTTTCGCTTCTCGCATCCGTTTGCCGCGGGGCTGCCCCGCTGGCTGGGCAGGGTGAATTGTGAACGGTTGGAAATTCTCGACGTGGGCGCGGGAACCGGTTTGCTCGGTGAACGATTGACCGAATGGGCATGCCGCCGCGGCTGGCACTGGCATTTCACCAACCTAGACACAAACCCGATCGCGCTGAAAATTGGCGACCGGCCGGACAGCGTCGTCGGTTCGGCGTTGCAACTGCCGTTCGCCGACGGCAGTTTCGACCTGGTGGTGGCTTCACAAATGACCCATCACCTGACCGATGAACAGATCGTCACGCACTGGCGCGAGGCCTGGCGGGTGACCCGTGGAGCGGTGTTCTTTTGCGACCTCCACCGCAATGCCGGGCTTTATGCCCTGGTCTGGCTCGGCATGCATTTGCTGCGGGTCAGTCAAACCTTGCGCAGTGATGGTTTGATTTCGGTGCGGCGTGGTTTTCGCCTGGGTGAATGGCGCGCCATGGCGGCCCGGGCGGAAATTCCCGATGCCAAAATCTGGCTGTATTACGGCACCCGGATCGTGCTGCAAGCACGGAAAACGCCGCGTTGACCCAAACGTTTGGCTGACGTCTATGGGGTGTTCACCCCACTGGTTGCACCAGGATGTCGTGCGTATTATCATCCCCCGGTGTCAAATAACGGACATTTTCCCACCGAGGCTGAACTCGCTTTGGACGGCGCGGCGCAAGCGGCCTTGCACGAACGCGCTGCCGACGCGACCCGAAAACAATTTGGCAAAAAGGTTTTCGTGCGCGCCGTGGTCGAAGTTTCGAATTTCTGCCGCGAAAATTGCGGTTATTGCGGCATGCGCCGCGATAATCGCACCCTCGCCCGCTACCGGGCGCAGCACGAAAAAATTGCCGAACTGCTCATCCAGCATCGTCCGGACAGTGTGACGGACGTGAACATCCAATCCGGCGAAGACCCGGTGGCCGTGCGAGAAGTCGTGCTGCCGCTCATCGAAACCTTGCGCCGTGAAACGTCGCTCGGCATCAGCGTTTGCCTGGGAACCCTGTCGCCGGCGATCTACTCCGAACTGCAAGCTGCCGGCGCGGGTATTTTCATCATGAAATTTGAAACCGGTGACGCCGCGCAATATGAACAACTGGAAGCGCCCGGCACCCTGGCTGAACGACTGCGGCATATCCGCCTGCTCGCGGAAAACAACTGGTTCGTCAGCTCCGGTTTCATCGTCGGGCTGCCCGGACAAGGACCGCGGGATTTGTGGAAAAACCTGGAACTCGCCCGCACGCTGCCGCTTCACGGTTGCAGCGTCAGCCCGTTCATTCCTGGCGAAAGCACGCCGCTCGCCGGGGACGTGACGGCCAATGCCGATTGGACCTTCAATTGTGTGAGCGCCCTGCGGTTGATGCGGCCGGACTGGGTAATCCCCGCCGTCAGCGCGTTCAACCTCGCCGCCTCGGACGGCTATCGTCGCGGCCTGCGCGCGGGGGCGAATCTCGTGACGATCAACCTGACCCCCGGTGATTTGCGCGTCGATTACGTCATTTACAAACGCGGCCGGTTCATCATGACGGAAGAGCGCGTGCTCAATGCCCTTGCCGCGGAAGGACTCGCGCCTTCGAAAACCGGGCTGGTCGATTTTTACCGGAACCGGATTGCGGATGTCGTGGGAAAAGAAATTGCCAGCCCGGTTCAAAGGTGAGGCGTTTGTGCTCAAACCTATCATTGCAGAACAACGCGCACCCTCGCGCCAAAGTCTTGAGGCGTACGGACCTGGTTTTCAAACCCAGGATCCTGACCGCCGACCAGTTGCTGAAGGGCTATTACCGCATGTTCAAGGAGGTCTATTCGATTCCCTCCATTTTCAAACGCCTGCGGGGAACGACCGCCTGGAAGAATTTGTTTTATCCCATGAACCCCGGTTTCCGGCAAAGCGTTTACCAGCTGGCGCAGACCGTACCCGCATGATTTGAAAGCCGCACCATGCTCTTTCCCAAGAATTCCTTCCCTGCTCCTCCGCCGCGTGTGGTCATCACCGGCGCAGGAATTGTGACGTCGCTCGGACAGGGATGGAAACCGAATGCCGCCGCGTTTCGCGCCGGGAAGACGGGGTTCCGTCCCGTCACCCACTTCGATGTCAGCCAGCAACGGGTCAAAACTGCGGCGGTAGTGGATTTGCCCGCTGTGCTACCGGCAACCCAGTTGACGGAACGGCAAAAAAAACGGTTGGACCGGGCCAGCATGATGTTGTTGCTGGCGGCCCACGAGGCCTGGCAACAATCCGGCTGGAAACCTTGCGGTCATTTGCCGGTCGTTTTGGGCACCACGGCCGGCGGCATGACGATTGGGGAGGAATATTTTCGCCAGGCCGTCAATTTGCCCCATCACCACAAAGGACAGCCCACGCGGGTTTTGCATTATCAGTCGCACATCCAGGCGCGGATGGTATTGGATGCCCTTGGTTTTGCCGGACCGATTACCATCATCTCCAATGCCTGTGCCTCCGGAACCAGCGCCATCGGGGAGGCCTGGGAAATGATCCGGCGTGGACAAACCGACCGGGTTTTGACCGGTGGTTATGACGCCCTCAGCCAGATGGTGTTTTCCGGCTTTGATTCGCTGCAGACGTTGTCGCCCACGAGCTGCCGGCCGTTTGACGCGCATCGCGATGGATTGGCCATGGGTGAAGGCGCGGCGGTGTTAGCCCTGGAAACCCTTGAATCAGCGCGGCAGCGGGAAGCCGGGATTTTGGGAGAAATCATTGGCTATGGCACCAGCATGGATCGCCACCATCTGACTCAACCGCACCCGGAAGGAGACGCGGCATACCAGGCGATGCAATCGGCCTGCACGAGCGCACAAGTCACGGCTGGCGACGTCGATTACATCAACGCCCACGGGACCGGAACGCCTTTGAATGACCAGGCTGAGGCAAAAGCCATCAGCCGCTGGGCCGGCAACCGTGCCGGCAACCTGCCGGTCAGTTCAACGAAAGCCGGCATCGGACATCTTCTGGGCGGGGCAGGTTCGGTGGAGGCCGTGGTTTGCCTCATGTGTCTGCGCGAACAATGGCTGCCGCCGGAACTGGCCTTCGAGACCCCCGACCCGGCCTGTGCTTTTCGCGTGGTCGCCCGGCCGGAAGATGCATTCGTCAAGGTGGCGCTTTCGAATTCCTTTGGCTTCGGCGGCGTCAATGCCACCTTGATCATGCGGAGGTGGTCATGAGCCGGGTGTTCGTGTGCGGCCTGGGCAGCGTCAGTCCGGCGGGTTGGGGCGTGGAAGCTCTGCGCGAGGCCTTGGAAAGAAATGCGGCTCTGCCGATCCAGCCGCTGATGCGGCCCGGCTGGCAAAAGCCATTGAACATGCGACCCGTTCCAAACCCGCCCGTCCGGTTGCCCTTTCTGGCCCATCCCCACATGCGGCGCACCAGTCCCATTACCCAGTATGCGGCCGCGGCTGCGCTGGAGGCCGTAAAAAAAGTCCGGCCTGGCGATGGAGCGCATTTCCGAATTGGGATTATTGTCTGTCTGCAAACCGGCTGCGTGCAATTTTCCTCCCGGTTTTTCGAGGAGACGCTAGAAAATGCGGCCACCGCCAGTCCGCTTCTGTTTCCGGAAACTGTTTTTGCTGCGCCGGCCTGCCATGTGGCCGCCCTGTTGGAAAACACCCCGCTGGTCTGCACCCTGACCGGAGACGCTTCCTCCTATGCGCAAGGACTGGCCCTGGGAATTGATTGGTTGCAGGAGGGGCGGGTTGATGCGTGCCTCGCGATCGGTGCGGAGGAAATCCACTGGTTGTCGGCCGACGCCCTCCGTCATTTTAATCGCCGCGCGATCATCAGCAGCGGCGCCGCCGCGCTCTGCTTGAGCCTGAATCCGGAATGGTCGTCGGGGGTGGAACTTGAATTGATCACCGACGTGCATTCTTACACTGCGCTTGCGGACCGGCGGCTGGCCGCAAAGAAAATGCGCACGCAGCTGCCGGCCCAGGACCAGGCGGAAATTCTGTGTGACGGTCTCGTTGAAAGTCCGCGTGCCGATGCGCCGGAAACCGATGCATGGGCCGGGTGGAATGGTCCACGCCTCAGTCCCAAACGGGTATTGGGCGAAGGCTTGATGGCCGCGGCAGGCTGGCAATGCGTGGCCGCCTGCGATGTGATCGCCAGCGGCAAATTCAATGCCGCCAACGTCAGCCTGGTGGGGGCAAACCAACAGGCGGTCGGGGTTCGATTCAAGCAAGGTGACCGGATCATTTCAGATTTGTCATTGTCGACGCCGGCGGGCAGCCTTGCGCCATGAATCCGCGCGTTATCTTGATAACCGGCGCCAACGGCGGCCTGGGACAGGCCATTGCCCGTTCGTTCCTCCAGGAATCTGCGGAAAATCAAATCTGGCTGGGCGTCCATGCGCGGCTTGAGGAGGCTGAGAAACTTGCGGCGGGAAGTCCGGAGCGCTGCCGCACGATGGCCTTGGATGTAACCCAGCCTGACTCCTGGAAGGCGACCGTGGCCGGGATTCTCGCCTGCCACCAGCGATTGGATGTGCTGGTGAACAACGCCGGTTGTCATAAGGACGCCCTGCTGGCCACCATGGCTTTGGAGTCGTGGCAAAAAATTCTTGCCCTTAATTTGGATGGGGTTTTTCACGGTTGTCAGGCAGTTCTGCCCACGATGATTGGCCAGCGCAGCGGCCGCATCATCAATATTGCTTCGCTCAGCGCGTTGCTGGCACCTGCCGGTCAGGCCAACTATGCTGCCGCCAAGGCTGGCGTGGTGGCGCTGACCCAATCCCTGGCGAAGGAGGTTGCTCGAATCGGCATCACGGTCAATGCGATTTGCCCGGGATACCTGGATACGGGGTCGCCGGCGCTCGACGAGTCGGAACGCAAAAAAACCCTGGAGAAGATTCCCATGCGGCGGTTCGGCCGGCCAGTCGAGGTGGCCGCCGCCGTCCGATTTTTGGCTTGCGCGGAAGCCAGCTACATCACAGGTTCAACCCTCAAAATTGACGGCGGCATATTCTAATGAACATTACCCCGGGTCTGAAAACGCAAATCAAACACCTGATGGTGGAAAACCTCATGCTGCAAACCGCCGCGGATGAAATTGCGGACGATCTGCCGTTGTTCGGCCCGGGTGGGCTGGGGTTGGATTCGGTTGACGCCCTGCAACTGGTGGTGGCGCTGGACAAAAATTACGGATTGAAGATTTCCGATCCCGAAGCGGCCAAGGGAATATTGGAGAACGTCAACACCATCGCCGCGGCCGTTCAAAAGCACCAGTCCCAGCCCACATAAACCGTTCCGGTTGCCATTGAATCTGGAGCCCGAACCTCGCCGGAATGATTCACCCACCTCTGCTGACAAACCATTGCCGGCTCATCGGGAAAGGAGTTCGCTCACGGGTGACATCACGGGGACGCGGTCGCAGACGACTTTGATTGAAACGAGGATTGGCACGGATAACAACGCGCCGGGCACACCCCAGAGCCACGTCCAGAATATCAGGGAAACAAAAATGACCACTGGATTGAGCGTGAACCGGCGTCCGAGCAACACCGGCGTAACGAGGTTCGCTTCCAACAGGTGAAGCAGCAGGTACCAGGCGGGCGGCAGGAGTCCTTGCCAGAAGGTGTCGAAAGTCAGGAGCCCCACCGTGCCCAGCACGATGACTCCGGTGACCGGGCCAAAGTAGGGAACAAAATTCAGCACCGCGACAAGCATTCCCCACATCGCAGCATTGGGCACGCCCATGAAGTAGAGCCCTCCACCCACGAGCAGACCCAGGGCAAAGTTAATCAGCGAAACGGAGAACAAATAGTTGGAAATGTTTTGCTGAATCTCGTGGCTGATCTCGACCGCCCGTTTTTTGTCGCTCAAGGTCGGCATCACGCGGACGAGTTTTTGCAGAAACAGGTCGCCGGAAGCCAGCAACAGGTAAACCAGCACCAGCGTCTCGCCGATGCCCGCCAGGAGGGTTCCCGTCCAGTTAAGGATTGAACCGGCGCCACGGCTTTCTTTGACCTCCAACATGGGCGTTTTCTTCTGTTCGGCCGCCTTTTCTGCGTCCGTCGCGCCCAGGTTGTTGACCGCCGCTGCCGCCGCACTGAATCGGGCGGCGCGGGGGAAAAGTTTCAGCACCCGTTGTCTCAACTCGGTCATGTGTTGCGGCGCTTCATTCATCCATGCCAACGCCGGGCGGCCGAGTTGAAAGAAACCAATCCCGACGGCGGCCACGAGAAAACAAAGCACCAACGCGGCCGAGAGTGCCGGTGGCATGTGGCAGCAGGACGACCATCGGATGAGCGGTTTCAGGGTCATTCCTGCCATGCAAGCCACAAAAACAGGCAAGACTAACGGACGCGCAAAATATAGAAAGGCCACCGTGCCGAGGACCATCAACACGATTTGCACGGGTGTCGTTTTGGTCCCTGCGGCGGCAATCTGTTCAACGGGCGGTGCGGCTGCCGCCGCCGGGTAATCCATGGCCGTGATGGGCCGGGTTATAGTCGCAACGTCCATATTAATTGCAACCGTCAGCCAAACATCGCCATCGCGCGCAGAATGCCAACCGGAGGGAGCCGGCCATTTGCGCGCAATAGCTTGGGGCGAACAACGTTCGTCTCAAGGGGCGATTTTGTCGCTCACCCACTGGCGGGCCTGGTTGAACCCGTCTTTCGTCGCCTGGTAACCCTTCGAGAAGCCGCCTTTAACGCTGTCCCAGGTTGAATCGGTGGCGTTCCTGGCCTCGTCAAGCTGCTTGTTCAACTGGGCCGCCTGGTCGCGCAATGCTTGGAGCTTGGGTTTGGCCTCCGCCTTGATTGCGTCGCTGGAACTGTCGATTTTGGCCGAGAGCTGGTCCAAATCCTGGTTCAGATTGTCCAACTGAACCTGCATCGCCGCGACGAATTCAGCTTTTTGCGCGAAGGTATAGTCCTTCATATCCTGCGCGGCCTGTTTGGTTTCGGTTTTGACCGTGTCCATCTGCTGAGAAGTGGTTTGCGGCTTGTCACATCCCGCCACGAAAGCGGCGATGAAAAGAAAGGTGATGACCCATGGTTTATTTTTCATAATGGTGTTTTTGTTGAGTGTTAAGTGGGCTGTTGTGCGTGTTGATTCGGCGAGGTTACTGGGCGGAGCGGTTTTCCGATATGGGGTTTAACCCTACCCGCGAATATGGAAAAAAGTATGAGCCTGCCCTCTGGCAGCCAGGCGAATTGAGAAGTTCAAGCATTGCCCCGTTGGGGAAATCAGCCTCTCGTTCAACCAAAGGACACCATGCGCACAGGCACATGACGTTCTGTTGGAGGTCAAAGCGCATGTTATTTTGCGGTGCGAAAGGTCAGGGTGGTCAGGCCGATGACGGTGGCCGCGATACCGCCCAGGAGCATCCAGACGGCCTTGTCGG
>Ga0181522_10000600_pt1 | contig 25698 bp, 21 predicted proteins | sample PEATcosm2014_Bin_27_FD_121103 | JGI IMG/M metagenome (GOLD analysis project Ga0181522, IMG submission 121103) | Peatland microbial communities from MTU Mesocosm Facility, Houghton, MI, USA - PEATcosm2014_Bin05_10_metaG | ecosystem: Environmental > Terrestrial > Soil > Wetlands > Peat | place...
GCTGCCTGATGGCAGCCATGAACTCACGGCGGTGGTTTATGAAGGCAGCCACGTGCATACCCAGGCGAGCGTGACTCAAAATGTGCGCATCCAGAACACCCCGCTCAACGCCACGTTCACCATGCTCGCCGGCGCCTCCAACACGGTGCTCAATTTCACGCTGCTCTTTTCCGTGGCCGCCAACACGAACACGATCGCCCAGATCGAATTGTTCAGCACCGGCGGTTCGCTGGGTGTCGTTTCCAATCTGTCCTCCGCCACCTTTGCGGTGGCGACGACGTACCTGGGGGTGGGATTGCATCCGTTCTACGCCGTGGTGACGCGCAGCGACGGCAAACTATATCGCACCGGGACAATCTGGGTTCGCATCGGCGGGGCGGAGCCGCCGTTTTGGCTTACGCTGACCCTGCCGCCGGCGATTGCCTGGACGGCCACCGCCGGGCAGCTTTACGAGGTGCTGAGCGCAACCAATATTAATGATCTGTTTCAATTGCGCGCCTCCGTCACGCCGTCGAACGCCGCCGGATTTTGGATTGACAGCGTCACGGGCGCGCCGCAGCAGTTTTATCGTGTGCTCACACCGTGATTGAAGTTTTAGCCCATCGCATTTATCCGCGGCCTGGTTTAATATCCAGCGCAACGATGTTAAAAATATGTCAATGCGGATGGGTTTGCGTCTGCCTGTGCCTGGCGCTGGGCCTGATGGCGAGTCAGGCGGCGGAGACCAATGCTATCACCTGGCACCGCGGCACCGACCGCGTGGATGCGGACGTGCGCGGCATGCCGTTGCTCCCCTTGCTGGAAAAAATCGCCGCGGATGCCGGCTGGCGCATTTATGTCGAGCCGGACACCACGCACTCGGCTTCCGCAAAATTCAAGGATCTGCCGTCAGGGGAGGCCCTGAAACGGCTGCTCGGGGATCTCAATTTCGCGCTGGTGCCGCAGACCAATGCCGTGCCGCAGCTTTATGTTTTCCGCACGGTGATGAAAAATGCCACGCAGCAGGTGCTCGCGCCGAAACCGGTGCCCCGGCACGTGGCGAATGAGTTGCTCGTGAAACTCAAACCGGGCGCGGACGCTGACGCCCTCGCCAAATTGCTCGGCGCAAAAATCACCGGCCGCAACGACAAACTCGGCCTTTACCGTCTGCAATTCGGAGACGCGACCGCCACGGACGCCGCCCTCGGGCAGTTGCAAGGCAACAGCGACGTCGCCGCGGTGGATTACAATTATTATTTCGACCCGCCGCCGCCGGTCCAGGCGCTCTCCTCCGCGCCGGTCGGGCCGCTGTCCCTGACGCTCAATCCGCCGGGCGATTCCGGCAAGGTCATCGTGGGCTTGATTGACACTCCCGTGCAGTCGCTCGGCGCCCAGCTCGATAAATTCATTCTTCCGCAACAATCCGTTGCCGGCGACGCGACGGTGAACAACTCCGACCCGACGCATGGAACAGCGATGGCCTACACCATCTTGTCGGCCATCGCGCAGCAGTCCAGCAGCGGCGGCAGCTCGGCACAAATTCTGCCGGTGGATGTTTACGGTGGCAATGCGAACACAACGTCCTGGGACGTGGCATTGGGGGTGCAGAAGGCCGTGGATGGCGGGGCCACCGCCCTCAATATGAGCCTGGGGGGACCGAGCGACAGTTCAATTCTGGACAACGTGCTTCAAAAGGTGGTCGCCCTCGGCATTCCGGTTTATGCGGCGGCGGGCAACCAGCCCTTGACCACGCCGACGTATCCGGCGGCGGACCCAGGCGTCATTTCCGTGACGGCGTTGCAGCAGCAGGGCCAGATTGCTTCCTATGCCAACTTCGGCCTCTGGGTGGACCTGGCGTTGCCGGGGGCCAGTGTGATTTACTTCAACGGCCAGCCGTGGGGCGTCCAGGGCACGTCAGTCTCAACGGCCTATGCGACTGGCGTGGCCGCGGGGAACCGGGCGGCGACCGGATTCAGCTGGACGCAGATCATGACTTCGATGCAGCAGAGATTTCCCGTACCGAAAAATTAATTTGCGTCCGGCAAGGGGGTCGTGGTGCTGGAAAAATCTTCCGATACCCGGGAGCCTGGACCCCGGGCCCAAAATCAATGCGACAGGCAGCCGAACTTGGCGAAGGCGACGATGTAAGCGACCAACGCGAAGAGGAGCAGCCACGGCTTGCCGGCCAGGAGCATCAGGATGCCCGCACAGAGGACCAAAGCAATCAGCCCATAAACCAAAACCGCCAGCGTCAGTTTCATTGCCGGTGATTGTAACGCATTCTCCGCTGTGCGCAAGCAGGGTTATAAGAGCGGGCTGCCCGCGCCATTAGTGATTGGAAAACTCGGTGTAGCTTGTGGCTTCGTGGCCCAGATTTTTCATAATTCAATTTGAAGGTTGGATTTGACAAAAAAGATTTTCTTCGCATGTTGGCCGCGCCCGGTGTACAAGCGCGGGGCAACAAATGGGCAAAGCTCTCATCATCGCGGAGAAACCGTCCGTCGCCGGCGACATCGCCAAGGCGCTCGGCGGGTTCAAGAAAGTGGACGACTTTTACGAAAGCGACCAGTACGTCGTTTCGTCTGCCGTCGGCCATCTGCTCACCATCGTGCCGCCGGAAGGCGTCGAGGCCGCGCGCGGCAAGTGGACGTTCAAGCATCTGCCCGTCATCCCGCCGCATTTTGATCTGCTGCCCATCGAGAAGAGCGAGCCGCGGCTGAGAGTCCTCAAAAAACTGATCAAACGCTCCGACGTGGACGCGCTGGTCAATGCCTGCGACGCCGGGCGCGAAGGCGAATTGATTTTCCGCAACATCGTCCGGTACACCAAGGCGAAGCAGCCCATCAAACGGCTCTGGCTGCAATCCATGACGCCCGCGGCCATCCGCGAAGGTTTTGAACAGTTGCGTGCCGACAAGGACATGCTGCCGCTGGCCGATGCCGCGTACAGCCGGTCGGAAGCCGACTGGCTGGTGGGCATCAACGGCACGCGCGCCATGACGGCGTTCAATTCCAAGCTCGGCGGTTTTTTCAAGACCACCGTCGGCCGCGTCCAGACGCCGACGCTGGCCATCGTGGTCGAGCGCGAGGCGAAGATCCGCAAGTTTGTCTCGCGCGATTACTGGGAGGTCATCGGCACCTTCGATGCGGCGGCCGGGCAATACACCGGGCGCTGGTTCGATGAAAAGTTTTCCCGATCCGATGACAAGAATGGCGATGACCAGCTCAAGCCCGAGCGCGTCTGGGACAAATTGCGAGCGGACGCCATCCGCGAAAAATGCCTGGGCAAGCCCGGCATCGTCACCGAGGAGAGCAAGCCGAGCACGTCGCTGTCGCCGTTGCTTTACGATTTGACGAGTTTGCAGCGGGATGCGAACTCGCGCTTTGGCTTCAGCGCGAAGAACACGCTCGGCCTGGCCCAGTCGCTTTACGAGCGGCACAAGGTGTTGACGTACCCGAGAACAGATTCGCGGGCGTTGCCGGAGGATTACGTCGGCACGGTGAAGAACGCGCTGAAGATGCTCGGCGAAACCGGCTATGCGACCTTTGCGGAAACCATTCTCAAAAATGAGTGGGTGCGCCCGAACAAGCGGATTTTCAACAATGCCAAAATCTCCGACCATTTCGCCATCATTCCAACCACGCAGGCGCCGCACAACCTGAGCGAGCCGGAGCGGAAGCTGTACGACATGGTGACGAAGCGGTTCCTGGCCATATTTTATCCGGCGGCGGAATTCCTCGAAACCAACCGCATCACGCGGGTGGAAGGCGAACCGTTTAAAAGCGCCGGCAAGGTGCTGGTGACGCCGGGCTGGCTCTCGGTTTATGGCAAGGAGTCGGAGTCGGATGACACGCCGAGCCTCGTGCCGGTGAAGCCGGACGAAACGGTCGCCACCAGTGGTATCGAGGTGAAAGCCAGCGTCACCAAGCCGCCGCCGCGCCACACGGAAGCGACGCTGTTGAGTGCGATGGAGGGCGCGGGCAAACTGGTGGAGGACGACGAATTGCGCGAAGCGATGCGCGAAAAGGGATTGGGCACGCCGGCCACCCGCGCGGCCATCATCGAAGGATTGATTTACGAGGATTACATCCATCGCAACGGACGCGAGCTGCAGGCGACGGCCAAGGCGTTTTCGCTGATGGAGCTGCTCAACGGTTTGGGCATTCCTGAACTGACCAAGCCGGAGCTGACCGGCGACTGGGAATTCAAGCTGCACCAAATCCAGCGCCGGCAAAAGAGCCGCGAGGAATTCATGTCCGAGATCGCCGACATGACGCGGCACATTGTCGAGCGGGCCAAAAAATTCGAGGAAGACACGATTCCCGGCGATTTCGGCGTGCTCAAAGTGCCGTGCCCGAAGTGCGGCGGCGAGGTCCATGAGAAATACAAGTTTTTCCAGTGCGCCAATGAAAAGTGCGACTTCTCGATCTGGAAAACGCTCTGCAGCCGGATGTTTGAGATCGAGGAGGTGGAACAGTTGATCACGCAAAAGCAGGTCGGGCCGCTGCAAGGCTTCCGCAGCAAACAGGGTTTTCCGTTCGCTGCCGTGCTGAAGCTGACGCCCGAGTTCAAGATTGAATTTGATTTTGGCAATGACCAGCAAAAGGACGGCGAAGCGGCGGTGCCGGTGGATTTCACCGGCAAGGAGCCGCTGGGCAAATGTCCCAAGTGCGGAGCGCAGGTGTTTGACGCCGGAATGAATTACCTCTGCGAGAAGTCAACCGGCCCGGACAAGACCTGCACGTTCCGCACCGGCAAAATCATTTTGCAGCAGGAGATTTCGCCGGAACAGGTGAAGAAACTGCTCGCCGAGGGCAAGACTGATTTGCTGACGAAATTCATCTCCAAGAAAAACAACCGGGCGTTCAAGGCGTTTCTGGCCGTCGGCAAGGACGGCAAGGTAGGCTTTGAATTTCCGCCCCGCGAGGCGAAGGGCCGGGCCAGGGGCGGGGCGCCGCGGGAGCCGCAGCCGAAAATTGATTTCGCCGGCAAGACGGCCATGGGCAAATGTCCGCGGTGCGGCGGCGGGGTCTTCGACACCGAGGCGGGTTACCTGTGCGAGAAATCGCAGGCGGATGCCAAGCCGTGCAAATTCAAACTCAGCCGGGAGATTTTGCAGCAGCCGCTCGAGCCGGCGCAGGTGCAAAAACTGCTGGCAGCGCGCAAGACCGATTTGATCGACAAGTTCATTTCCAAGGCCGGGAAACCGTTTCCGGCTTATCTCGTCATGGATGACAAGGGCAAGGTCACGTTTGAATTTCCCCCGCGGGAAGGGGAGGAAGACATGAAGTGAGCGGCTAAGCTCTTTCCTGGGAGCGTCGCTGTCCCTACGGCGAATTGATGGATTGCTTGTTTTCGCAGCACACCGGCGTTACCCGGTCGGCATTTTTCAACTGTAGAAACGGGGTCGCTCTGGGGTCATGCATGGGATTGAAACTTATGGGGGGTTCACCCCATTGCAGTCGACGCCAGCCGGGGTCAGACTTGAGGCGCATGGACCAGTGGCAGACCGTGAAAACAAAATTGATTCGCCAGAAGACACACCACCCTTTCTTACGACTTGACGATTTCCAAAAGCAGTGAATTTTAAGGGTGGCCGCTACGTCCAGGCCGAAAAACATGCTGGCGACACCTGAACTGATTCGTGAGGCGGGGCAGTTTTCGCGATTGGAAAAACTCCTGCCGCGGTGGCGGCGTGTGCCGTTATATCAGAACACACTCGCGCAACCGGAAAATGCCGTATCTGCACCCGGCGCCCTGACGGATTTTTTCCGGCTGCCGCTGATCACCAAACGCGAGATGCGGAAGGATTTTCCCCAAAACTTTCTGCCCCAGGGTCAAAGCCTTGAGTCCCTGCTGGCCCAGAACCGCGTTGAACTGGAATACACCTCCGGCACCTCGGAGGAGAGGTTGCCGGTGTTGTTCGGCCGCGGCTGGTGGGATGAACAGGAGGAGCGCGTGTTGCGGTTGAATGGACTGGTCGCCCGCGTGCTGGATGAGCATCCCGGAGCGCGCCGCGCCGCGCTGGTGCCGCCGGTCTGCAACGGGCTCACCTGCTTCGCCCACCTGCATTCCCGCGCGGAACGCACGGTAGGCTCGACGCTCTACGTAAACCGGTCACGCATTCCGTTCCTGTTGGGCGAGGCCGACCTGGCGCAGATGGCTGCGGAAATTTCCGAATGGTCGCCGCAGTTCCTCGACCTGGATCCCGTGCATGGGGCCTGGTTTGCGCTTTATTGCGAGCGGCACGGGATCCGGTTTCCATCGTTGAAATTCATGCTCTGCAGCTACGAGTTTGTCAGCGTGGTTCATCGGCGGATCCTGCAGCGAGCGTTCAAGGTTCCCGTGTTCAACCTCTACGGTTCCACGGAGACCGGCCATCTGCTGATGGAAAATGAATCCGGCGAAATGAAGCCCAGCCTGGAAACGGCGTTCCTCGAGAACGTCGAGCCTGATAATCGCGGAGTCGGCCATCTGGTGGTAACGACTTTGACCAATGCTTACATGCCGCTGGTCCGCTACCGGATCGGAGACCTGGTGGAGCGGCAGGAGCAGCCTTACGGGACAAGTTATCGTGTGCACGGAAGATCGCACGATGTGCTGTGCCGCCGGGACGGGCGGCGGGTGACGACCTTGGAAGCGGACCAATGCTTTGACGGGATCAGCGGCATTGCGCATTATTTGCTGCGTCAGACTGCTGATGGCGATTGCCGGCTGCAATATGTGCCCGACGGCAGCGGGCCGGAGGCGGAAGACCTCCGGAGCGTGACCGCCCGACTGGTCAATCTGCTTCAACCTTCAAATCGAATCGTCGCGGAATCCGTGAACTTATTGCCACCGGCAGTCTCCGGCAAATTCCGGCTGACCGGCCGGACCTGAGCGTCGTTGTTCCCGGAGAACCATCCGGCCGGGGCCCTGCGGATGAAGGCTCGACGACCTTCCGGCGATGGAGTATCAGGAGCCTGCAGGTGAGCCCGGAATCAAACCAAGCAACTGATGAAATCCACGACCAGTGGATCCGGAAATTTCTCCGGAACCTGGCCACGGACCGCGGGGCGTCGATTTACACGCAACGGAACTACCAGCAGGCGCTGCTGGAATTCTTTCACTGGCACCGGGAGGAGCGGCAGCAACCGCCCGCGTGGGAAAAACTGCTGCGGGATGATTTTCGCGGCTACCTTCGGTTTTTGGGCCGGCAGAACCTGGGCCGGGCGGCGATTCAACTGCGGTTCAGCGCGCTGCGGACGTTTTACAAGTTCCTGATCCGGCACGGCGAAGTTGCCGTGTCACCCATCAAAAATCTGGCCTTGCCGAAACCGGGCCGGCGCCTGCCGAAATACCTGACCAAACAGCAAATGCTCGATTTGCTCAACGCCCCGGTCAAGCTCATGGCCGCGCCCCGGCGCCAGGGACCGGGCCGGCCGGTGTCGCCCGCAGTCTGCCTGCGTGATCTGGCGGTGCTGGAGACCATTTATTCCTGCGGCCTGCGGGTCAGCGAACTGTGCGGCTTGCGCGTCGAGGACATCGACTCGAGCGAGCAACTGGTGCGGGTGCGCGGCAAGGGAAAGAAGGAACGGCTGGTGCCGATTGGCCAGCCGGCCTTGCAGGCAATTGAAAGTTATTGGCGCGCATTGAAGCAGCCGCCCGCCGGACCGTTGCCCGTGTTTTTTGCCGAAACCAAAAAGGCCGCGCCCTTGCAACCGGTACAATTGTCCCGGCGCTTGAAACAATATCTCGTCATCGCCGGACTTGATCCCGGCCTGACGCCGCACAAATTGCGGCATAGTTATGCCACGCATCTGCTGGATGCGGGGGCGGACCTGCGCAGCGTGCAGGAATTGCTCGGGCATGCGCATCTGGTCACGACGCAGGTGTACACGCACGTGACCACCGAGCGGTTGAAGAAGGCCTACGACGCCGCCCATCCCCGGGCTTGATGACCTGCTTTTCCCGTCAGGGCGCGGCGCTGCGGTAGAACCGGGCGGGCGGATGTCCTGACAACGGATCGGTCAGGGTCACGTTTCCACTTGCATCCGCGGTGGCGTTGCTCAGGGTTTGCCATTGCGGCGGGTTGAGGGAAGGTGTGTATTCGACATGGCAAACGGCTCCGGTCGCCGCCCAAAAATGAATGCTCAAGGTTCTATTGGCCAATGGGGTGAGCTTCAGCCCTGACAGCGCCGGGGGATTATATTTCATTACGGTGGACGGGAGACTTTCTAGGCCATTGGTGGCATAGGCGACCACGTAGAAAAAGTAGTTGGAAGAAGCCAGCAGGCTTTGAAGGGTGACCAGGTTGGTCATGCCAACATCCAGACGATTGGTGGTGGTCGAACCGCTTATTCCAAAATACAAACGGTAACCGCTGACGGTGGGATCCTGGTCCAGATTCCAAGCCAGCGTGCAGGGACTGGCTTGGAAAGGTGCAGCCTCAATCCGGATTAATTGAGGAAGGCAGACCAGTGAACTTATCAAGAGCATCCTGCCAATTGAAAAACTTCCGCCCCAGAACAACAACTTACAACATTTTACGCACTGCATACAACGCTGCTGACTTAAGCAAAGGGTGTGCTCAGTGCCGACCAATTTCCTAATTGGCCAAGATTGTATTTGTAAATGGCAAGATCCGGTCAGGTTGCGGACGTTGGATGGCCGGAAGACAAAAAATTTGACACTTGGGTTCGTGGGAATGGCATGTGAACTGAAAATCCAAAAAAGGCCGGGCTTGGAGTGTCAGAAAAACCGGTCCAATTGGACCGGGTTGCCGGAATTTCCGACACCGGCCGTTTATGGATCAGGCGCGGAGATCAAGGCGGGTTAGTGCGCCGGATTGAGACAGAGGTGTGCGTTCGATGGCAGGTTGTCCAGAAGATGGAATGCACGTGGCCCGCTCGCAACCGCCACCTGCGTGAAGGGCGATGGTGAAATCTTCCAAACGGCTGATGTCCTCCGGCGCGACTTCCGGAAAGTTAAGGCGCGGGAGGCGAAGGTTTGGGGACGGGAGCGAGGCGGCCAATGGCCACCAGAATGCCGTGCAGCAGTGCATGCGGGTTGGGCGGACAACCGGGAACGTAAACGTCCACGGGAAGCACTTCGTCCACGCCGCCCAAAGTGGCATAATTCTGTCCGAAGATGCCGCCGCTGCAACCACAGGCGCCCACGGCGACGACCAGACGCGGTGCGGGCATTGCGTCGTAAGTTTTGCGCAGCGCCAGTTCCATGTTCCGCGTCACCGGCCCGGTCACCAACAACATGTCGGCGTGACGTGGCGAGGCAACAAAATGAATGCCGAAGCGTTCGAGGTCATAGACCGGGCTGTTCAGTCCGGCAATTTCAATTTCGCATCCGTTGCACGAGCCGGCATCGACTTCGCGGATGTGCAGCGACCGGCCCAGCACGCTGTCCACCTGCGTTTTGATTTTCCGGCCCAAAACATCCAGGGATCCGGGTTCGAGCGAGGCGGTTTTATTGAGGTGGGATCTTTTGCTGTCCGGTGTGGCCAGAAGCCGTTCATGCCGGCCGTCGGGCTTGAGATTGTAACTGGCTTCCGTCACCAGATCGTCGCGGCGTCGGGCGGCGCATTCGCAAACGTTGCTCATGCGGATGGCATTGTCGGCTTCGGCGCAAAGGCCGCAGAAAGTGCATTTGGCCAGGTCCAGCCGGGCGACACGCCGGTCCCCGCTGTCCTGGTAACTGATTGCTCCCGTAGGACAGGCGGCGCTCGCCGGGCGCGCATCCTCCCACTGGTGCCAGTCGATTTCGGGCCGGCCGCGGGCGAAGCGGGAAATGTCCACGGGCGTTTCCGGATAACCCGTTGTTACAATGCCGGTGCGCAGGCTTTTTCGGAGAATTTCAAACATAAATCACCTCAACGGTCCGTGCCGGAATACGACAGGTTGAAACTTTTATTCACGACCGGATAATCAGGCACGATATTGCCCAAAATCGCCTCGCTTATCGCCGGCCAGTTTTGCAGCGACGGGTCCTTGACCTTGCAACGCGCCAGCCGGTTCCCGCGCGCCGTCCGGATCCAATGGTAAATTTCTCCCCGCCAGCCCTCGGCATAGCCCAGGGCGGTGCGGCCGGCGGGCAGCTCGCCGATTTCCGCACGCACCGCGCCGGTGGGCATGTCCGCCACGAGTTGCTGGATGATGGAAAGCGATTCCCGCACCTCGTCAATGCGCACCTGCATCCGGTGTTCCACGTCGCCTTCCTGATAGACTGGCACGCGGAATTTGACCCGGTCATAGGCCGCGTGGGGAAAATCGCGCCGCAAATCGTGGTCAAAACCTGAGGCGCGTCCGGCAATGCCCACGACGCCCAGATCCCGCGCCACCTTCGGTTTTAGGATGCCAGTGTCCTCGAGCCGGTCGCGCGTGGATGAGGAATTTTCAATGAGTTCAACCAGTGAACTGAATTCCGGTCCGAGCTCCACCGCCAGTTTTTCCAGGACCTTGATTTGTCCGGCGTCCCAATCGAAACGCACGCCGCCCAGGCAGGCCACGCCGCGCAACAGGCGGTTGCCCGTGAGCTGTTCATTGACCCGCAGTACGCGTTCCTTGAGCCGCATGGCGTGCATGTTGGCCACCACAAATGCCACGTCGGTCGCAATCGCGCCGATGTCGCCGATGTGGTTGTAGAGGCGCTCCAGCTCCAGGCACAAGGTGCGGAGCGCGCAAGCCCGCGGCGGCGCCTCCACTTCCGCGGCGCGTTCGATGGCATGGCAAAACGCCGTGGCGTGGGCGAAGCTGGAATCGCCGGAGATGCTTTCAGCCAGCCGCACGCCGTGCATCACCGGCAGATGCTCAAACAGTTTTTCCGTACCCTTGTGCGTATAGAACAGGCGCATTTGCAGGTAGAGCACCGGTTCGCCCGCCACGCTGAACAGGAAATGTCCGGGCTCGATGATGCCGGCATGGACCGGGCCCACCGGCACCTGGAACACGCCTTCGCCTTCCACCTCGCGAAATTTGTGCCGTTCCCCCTGAAAGGGCGGCAACTTCGTGTGCAGGTCAAAATCCTTGCGCAACGGATGCACGTCCGGCCAGTCGTCGTGCAGGGCGCAACGGCGGGGATTCGGATGGCCGATCAGTTTCAGGCCGAACAGGTCCTGGATTTCACGTTCCTGCACGTCAGCGGCCGGAATGGCATTGGCGAGCGAGGGAAACTCCGGTTTGTCCGGCGGCAGGGGCACGCGCAGGATGAAAAACGCCCGGGCGGCATCGAGCGCGTAAACGTAGTAAAGATGAAAGACCTTTTCCGACGTGCGGACGTCGTCGGCGAAGAGACCCACCAGCCGCGCCTGCCATTTTTTGTAAAGATGGGCGGTGAACCCGGCGACCAGGTCCATTTTGGCGTCGAAATAAATCTCGTCGCGCCGGCACACGCGCACGGCCTCCAGCCGGTCGCTGAAGCGTTCCCGCACTTCGGCCACGATTCCGGTAACGCTGGGCAAATCACTCATGGGGCACCTCCGATGATCTGGGTTGTCTGGCGAACGAGTTCGTAGATCGGGCCGGGCAGCCAAAAGCCCAGGCCGGCGATCGCGATGGCCACGACCACCATCGCGCCCAGTTTCCAGGGGCACTCGGCCACGCGCGGTCCGGGTTGCACGGGTGCGCCCAGGCTCAGCTTCGACAGGTGCACCAGGAAACCCGCAAAAATCATCACCACGCCCGCGACGAACAGGAAGGCCATCCAGCCGCGATCGGCAGCCAGTGCCCCGCTCAGGATGGTGAACTCGCTTTGAAACAGACTGAACGGCGGCGTGCCGGTGACCGCCAGCGTCGCGACCAAAAACAGCCCGCCCGTCCACGGCAGCGTGTGCATGACGCCGCGGACCTTGCGGAAGTGCGGGGTGCCAAAGTGCTGCTGCACGTTTCCGGCGCAGAAAAAAAGCAGCGGCTTCGTGACCCCGTGAAACAGCATGTGCAACGCCGCGCCCAAGGCGCCCAGCTTGCCGCCGAAACCCAGGCCCGCCACCATGATGCCCGCGTGGTCAATGCTCGAATACGCCAGCAGCCGGCGGAAATTTCGCTGGACCAGAATGAACGGCACGGCCACCAAAATGGAGGCGACCCCGAAACCGGCCAAAAGTTTTCCGGGAAAATCATGGCCCAGGCATTTCTCGGTCAGCACGTCAAAACGCATGATGGCGTATATGGCGCAATTGATGAAGGCGGCGCCCAGCAACGCCGCGGCAGGAACAGGCGCTTCCGCGTAGGCATCGGGTTTCCAGGTGTGCATCGGCGCCAGGCCCGCCTTGGTGCCGTATCCGAGCAGCACCAGGATGAACGCCAGCCGCATGGCATTCGGGTCGAGCTTGTCCGCCACTCCCACCAGCACCGACCAGTTCATGCCACCGCGCGTCTCCGGCCCGAGCAGACCGACCGCCGAGTAGTAGGTGAAAATCGTGCCGAACAAGGCCAGCGAAATGCCGACGCTGCCGATAATGATGTATTTCCAGCCCGCCTCGAACGAGGTCTTCTGGTTGTAGAACGTGACGAGCAGCACCGATGACAGCGTGGTGCTTTCAATGGCCACCCACATCACGCCCAGATTGTCCGCCAGCGGCACCAGCAGCATGGTGCAGGTGAACAACGGCGCCAGCACGTAATAACGCCGCAATTGCGCCGGGGTGATTTTGCCGTCGCTCTCGTCCCGGCGAAAATACCCCACGGCATAAATCGAGCAGACCAGCGACACAAAACCAATCAGGATCAAAACGAGGGCGCTTAGGGCGTCGGCGCGCAGGAAACCGCCCAGGGCGGTCACGGTGCCTTGCGCGATGACGTCACCGGCCACCTTGACCGCCAGCCCGGCCACCACTGCGAAGGCGCCGAGGTTCAGCCGCTCCCACCAGACGCGCGAGTTGGTCGCGAAGCACAGCAGGCCGGCCGCCAAAGGAACAATCAATAGCAGAATCAGGTCCATCGTTCTATTCTTTCAATTTCTTTCGGAGGGGCGAGTTCTGCGAGTCCCTGACATGCAAAAATGCCTTGGAAGATGGGGGCTCGTGTAACTCGCCCCTCCGAAAGTGATGAACGTTGGAACAACATCATCATGATTTTCCCTTGATGATTCCCGCGGCCTGATGAATCAGTTGCAGCAGCGGGTCCGGGAACCAGACGCTGAACACCAGCAATCCGCCCACCAGCAGCGCCATTGCCGGCACGCCGTCCCAGGCCCTGGCGTCGTTGGGGCGTTCGACCTTGCGCGCGCCGGGCAAAATGCGGGTGAGCTGGGTGAGAATGCCACAAAACCCCGCGACCAGCGCCACCAGGATCACGATGCTGATAACGGTCCGGCCGGCGGCGAATCCGCCGCTGAGAACCGTCAGCTCGCTGTAAAACAATCCAAACGGCGGCAAGCCCATGGCCGCCACTGCTGCCAGCCCCATGAACACCACTGTCACCGGCAGCACCTGGATCACGCCCGGTCCGATGACCCGAAATTTCAGGGTGTGAAACGTCTGATGAATGTTGCCCGCTGCGAAGAACAGCACCGGTTTGGTCAGCGCATGATAACCCATGTGCAACAACGCGCCAAAAATGGTGATCGGGGTGTTCAATCCAACCGCGGTGCAGATGAGGCCGACGTGTTCGAGGCTCGAGTAGGCGAGCATTCGTTTGAGATTGCTCTGCACGAGAATGAACGGCGCCGCCAGAAACATGGAGAACAGGCCGAAGCCCAGCAGCAGCGTGCGGCTGTACCCGGTGCCGAGGCATTGAGTGGTGAGGATGTGAAAGCGGAGCAGGGCGTAGATGGCGACTTTGAGCGACACCCCGGACAGCATGGCGCTGGTCGGCGAAGGCGCTTCGCTGTGTGCGTCAGGCAGCCAGGTGTGCATCGGCGCCAGACCAGCCTTGGTGCCGTAACCGACGAGCACGAAGACAAACGCCAGCTTCATCAGCCCCGGGTCGAATTGGGATGCCACCGTCATCAGGTGCGACCAGTTGAAACTCGGCAGCCGTCCGTTCCCGTTCTGTCCGACCGCCGCGGCGTAGGTGATCACCGTCCCGAACAATGCCAGCGCCAGTCCCAGGCTGCCGAGCATGATGTATTTCCACGCGGCTTCGAGCGAGGTCTTGCGGTTGTACAGCGCCACCAGCAGCACGGACGACAACGCGGTGGCTTCCAGCGCAAACCACATCACGCCCAGATTGTTCGCCAACACCACGAGGAACATGCCGGTGCCAAACACCGGGGTGAGGACGAAGAACTCTTTGACCCGGCCGGCCGTCACCACCCCGGCGGCGAGGTCGCGCCGAAAATAGCGTCCGGCATAGAGTGACGTGCCCAGGGAAACGGCGGAAATCAACAGCACCATCCACGCGCTCAACGCGTCGGCGTAAAAAAATTCCTTCCATTCCGTCACCACGGTGTGGGCCAGCACCTCGTGAAGCAACTGGACGCCCAGTGCCAGGGTGGCGGCAAACGCCAGAATGTTGATCCATTCCATCAGCCGCCGCCAGGGCACCAGCGCACAGAGCAGCGCGGCGGCCGGCGGGATTAACAGAATGGGCGTGAGCAGCAACATCGCGTCATCCCTTCAACTGATCAAGCTTGCCGGTGTCCATCGAGGCGAACGTTTCGCGGATGCGATACACCAGGATGCCCAGCACCATCACCGCCACCATCACGTCGAAGAAAATGCCCAGTTCGACCACCAGCGGCATGCCGTAGGTGGTGAGCGCCACGGCGGCGAGCATGACGCCGTTTTCAATCGTCAGCAGTGCCAGCACTTGGGAGATGGCCTTCCGGCGGTTGATCATGAGGAAAAAGCCGGTGAGCAGCAGCGCGATGGCGATGGCCAGCGTGTTGTTGCCGAGCTTGTGCAGGGTCGTGAACGGCCGTGCCACCAGGTAGCCCAGCAGGGTGAGGCCGCCGCAGATGAGCATCGACGTGGGCGCGTTGAACAGCGGCTCGATTTCCTGGACGATGTTGATGCGGCGCACGAGCCGGTTGAGCAGCCAGGGCAGGAAGATGACCTTGCCGACGAGGGTCAGCACGGCGACGATGTAGACGTGCGTGGCGTTGTAATAATAGGCCACCACGGCGGCGATGGCGGAGAGCATGAGCGATTGCAGGGCGAAAAGCCGGATGTTCGTGAGCAACATCCGCTGCACCACCAGGAGCAATTGCATCACCAGCATCAATGCCGCCAGCAGCATGATGACTTGCGAGCCGATTTCGGTGGTAAGGGGCGTGTTCATATTCAATGGAAGAGGAACGTGGACAACAAGGCCATGGCCGCGAGCACGAAGGCCGCGCTCAGCAGGTCCGGCACCCGGAACAGGCGGAGCTTGGCGTTGACGGTCTCCACCAGCACCACCGCGGCTGACAACAGGAGAATTTTGCCGAGGAACAACACCAGCCCCAGGCCGAGCGCGACCACCGAACCATCGGAGGCCAGGCCCAGCGGCAGGAAAACGTTCACCAGGATGGCCATCAACACCAGCTGCTTGATGGACGCGCCCCATTCCATCAGGGCGAGGTAACGGCCCGAGTATTCCAGCAGCATCGCCTCGTGGATCATGGTCAGTTCAAGATGCGTGGCGGGATTGTCGATGGGCACCCGGCCCGTCTCGGCCAGCAACACAATGAACAACGCCGCAAATGCCATGAGATGAGTCGGGTTCAACATGTCCCAACCCGACTGTTGTTCAGCCGCGACCATGTGGCTGAAGTCGGTGGACCCGACGGTGATGGCCACCGTGAATATCGCCAGCATCAACGCCGGCTCGGCGATGGCGGCGATGGTCATCTCGCGGCTGCTGCCCATGCCGCCGAACGCGCTGGCCGGGTCGAGTCCGCCCAACGCCATGAAAAACCGTCCGAGGGCCAGCAGGCCGACGGCCGCCAGCACCCCGCCAAACAGGCTCAACGGCGCCTGCGTGGTCACCATCGGCACCATCAGCCCCACCATCAGCGCGGAGATGAATACGACGTAAGGCGCGGCCGAGAACACCCACGACGCGTGTTCGGAAATGACCATGTCCTTGCGCAGAAATTTTATCAGGTCGAAATAAGGCTGCCAAAGGCGCGGGCCGCGGCGGTTTTGCAGCCGGGCCTTCCAGTTCCGAATGCAGCCGGTGACCAGCGGCGCCAGCACCAGCAGCAATACCGTCTGCGCGACGATGGCCGGGAGATTAAGATTTGTATTTGTAAACCACATAGAGCAGCAGCAACAACAGGGTGATGAAGATGTAGATGAGATACGCCTGGAGGCTGCCGGCCTGCAACGCGCGCATCCGTCGCGAAAGGCGCAGCACCAGCCGTTGCAACGGGCGATAAATCCGCGTCTCGAAGACTTCCTCGACATGAGCCTCAAAGCGGATGCTCGTCGTGAAATAGGGCGAGAAATCGTATTCGCGCTGCACTTCGCGGCGCGGACGGAAGAGCGCCTTGAAAATCATCCTGATGGGTTTCGAAAAACCGGTGGCGGTGTATTCCATGCGTGGCGTCAAACCCTTGAGGCCGCAATCCCACGTCGGGCCGATGCGCGTTTTCGTCTTTAGCCCAAAGACCAGCCACAACGCGAAAGGAATGAACAGTAGGACCATTCCCAGCATCGCAATGCCGAGGGTCGAGACCGTGCCGCCCGCCGGGTTGACACCGGACAACACCAGTCCATTGGCCAGGGTCAGTTGCTGGCTGATTTGAAGGCCGGTGAGCTGTTGCGTCAGCGGATCGAGAACCTGAAGGAAAACGGTGGGGAAAAGTCCGAGGAACACGCAAGCCGCCACGAGGACGCCCTGGCCCAGCAACATGGTGACCGGGGCTTCGTGTGCCTGCGCCGCCGCTTCGCTGCGTGGTTGCGCGAGGAAGGTGATGCCGAATGCCTTCACGAAACACGCCGCCGCCAGCGCGCCCGTCAGCGCCAGCAGCGCCCCGCCAATCGGGAACATGAGCCGCAATAAACTGTCCGTGGTGCCAAATCCCTGGAGCAGCGACTGGTAGGTAAGCCATTCGCTGACAAACCCGTTGAGTGGCGGCAGCGCGGAGATGGCCACGGCGCCAACCAGAAAAAAGAACGCCGTCTGCGGCATCCGTTTCACCAGTCCGCCCATCTGCTCCATGTCGCGCGTGTGTGTGGCGTGCAGCACCGCGCCCGCGCCGAGGAACAGCAAACCTTTGAACACGGCATGATTGATGGTGTGATAAAGTCCCGCGATGAGTGCCAGCGTTGCCAGCAGCAGATGGTCCGTGTGCAGGAACATCAGCGATGCGCCGAAACCCATCAGGATGATGCCGATGTTTTCGATGCTGTGATAGGCCAGCAGCCGTTTCAGGTCGTGCTGCATCAGGGCATACAACACGCCCAGCACGGCGGAAATCGTGCCGATGGCCAGCACGGTCACGCCCCACCACATCGGCGGCGTGCCGAGAAAATAAAAAAACACCCGGGTCAGGCCGTAGATGCCGGTCTTGATGATGACACCGGACAGAAACGCGGACACGTTGCTGGGGGCGACCGGATGCGCCGCCGGCAGCCAGATGTGCAAGGGCACGATGCCCGCCTTGATTCCGAAGCCGGCCAGGAAGAGCAAAAAGGCGGCGTTGCGGGAACCGGAGGACAACCATTCCGGTTTTGCGCTCAGGGCATGAAAGCCGTCGAAGCCATAGCTGCCGGAGGCCTGGAACAGCAGCAGGAAGCCGAGCATGATGCAGCCCGTGCCAATGTGCGACATGACAAAATAAAGCACCCCGGCGTTGCGGGTCTCAGGTTTTTCGTGCTCGAAACTGACGAGGCAGTAGGCTGACAGCGCCATGATTTCCCAGACCATGAGAAAGAAAAATGCATTGTCCGCCATGACCACCAGCGTTGTGGCCAGCAGCATCAGGTTGAAGAACGCGCCCAGCAACCCGACACTTTTTCGCCCATAAAACCCGCCCGCATAACCCAGCGAATACAACGACAACGCGAAGCTCAACAACGAGACAATCAGCCCGAAAAAGGCTGACAACGGATCGAGGCTGATGGTGAACTGGAGGTATGGGATCAGGGTCGGCAGCAATTGCAATTGCAGCGGGGCGGCAGGGGTGACGCCCGCAGCCAGGGACATCACGCACGCGACGGTTCCGCACAAGGCGCCCAAGGTGGCGAAGCCAAAGGCGCAAAGATTGGCCAGCTTTTCGTGCCGGATGAACAACAGCCCCGCCGCGCAACCCAGGGCATAACCCATCAGGGCCAGGGGAAGCAATGTCGTCGGGGTGAAGTCCATAGGCGATGCGCTCAGTCAGTCCCGGTCGGAACCCCCGGTTTGGGTTTGGGGGCGATGATCCGGGGCGCTGCGTTTCACGCTGGCGACGGTATACACTTTGTCCGGCCCAGACAACCACCGGTTGGATCCGTCCGCCAGCTTCGGGCGGAACGAAATTGAAACATTCATATTTTATGACTTCTGCAAAATTTCAAAAACCACAGAGAAAATGCTCTCAGTATGCGCAGAGGTTGGAGCAACCGGCGCAAAATTCAATTCTTTTCGGTGAGAACTGTGGATGGCTTCTCAATTCCAAATCAAGTATTCTTCTCTCATGGCAAATCGCTGATGAAACCGTTGGAACCACCGGACAGCCACCATCTCTCCGCCGCCGCCGGCTGGCTCGGATTGGGCAATGTCGCGGAAGCGGGCGCAGAACTGGAAAAAATCGCGACACGATTCCATTCCCATCCGGAGGTGCTCGCCGTGCAATGCGACATCCACTCCCAGACCGGAAATTGGGACGCGGCGGCGGAAATCGCCGGAACCCTCACCCGGCTGGAACCGCAGGATCCCGGCGCATGGATTTCGCTGGCGTATGCGACGCGCCGGAAAACCGCCGGAGGCATTCCCCAGGCGCGGGCGATTCTGATTCAAGCTCAGCGGACCTTTCCCGGGGAAACCATCATCGCCTACAACCTGGCGTGTTATGACTGTCAGTTGGGCGATTTGGACGCGGCCAGAGCCTGGCTCGACAAGGCGTGTATTCTCGGCGGTGCCCGCCAAATCAAAAACATGGCCCGGCAGGATCCGGACCTGGAACCGTTATGGCCGGAAATCCGCGGGGTCTGAGCGAAAATGACGTGCCTTGTCAGACTCAGTTAATCTTGGCACATGCTTTGGTGGGGCGAGGCTGTTGACGAGCCGGCTCGCCAGGACGCTCGCCCAACGAAAATTACGAATTGTCCCATGGCATTGATTTCAGCCGTCGCTCCCCACCAGCGAAAAGCAGTTGAATTTGCGTCCAATTAATCGTCCGATAAATATTAAAAAAGCAGTTGACAGGGGGGGTGGTGTTTTATAGTTTGCGTCTGCTAGCAGAGCCGGGAAAGACATAAAGAGCCAGTTGCCCCTTGGATTTTTGATGGAAAAAGATGAGGGGGACGGGTTTTTTTGTCGTTTTGTGTATCTGGTCGGACTAATGATTTTAATGCGCCCATGTAGCTCAGTTGGTAGAGCGCGTCCTTGGTAAGGACGAGGTCATCAGTTCAAACCTGATCATGGGCTCCACAATTTATTGACTAAAAACTAACGACACCAACGCAGGAGATCAAAATGGCTAAAGAGCAATTCCAACGAACAAAACCGCACGTCAACGTCGGCACCATCGGTCACATTGACCACGGCAAATCCACACTGACCGCTGCCATCGTCGCCACCCAGGCGCGCAAGGGTCTGGCGAAACCGATTTCTTATGCCGACATCACGAAGGGCGGCACGGTGCGTGACGAAACCAAGACCGTGACCATTGCCGTCTCGCACGTCGAGTACCAGAGCGACCAGCGGCATTACGCGCACATTGACTGTCCCGGCCATGCGGACTTCATCAAGAACATGATCACCGGCGCGGCGCAGATGGACGGCGCCATCCTGGTGGTGGACGCCTCGGAAGGTCCGATGCCCCAGACCAAGGAACACGTGCTGCTGGCCCGTCAGGTCGGCGTGCCCGCCATTGTCGTTTTCCTGAACAAGGTGGATCTCGTGGACGACAAGGAACTGCTGGACCTGGTGGAAATGGAAGTCCGCGACCTGCTGACCAAGTATGAATTTCCGGGCGACAAGACGCCCATCATCCGCGGCAGCGCCAAGGCGGCGCTGGCGGGCGAGAAGGAGGGAGAAGACTCCATCCAGAAATTGATGGAGGCCATTGACGCCTTCATTCCGTTGCCGACGCGCGAAGTCGACAAGCCGTTCCTGATGTGCGTGGAAGACGTGTTCAACATTGAAGGTCGTGGCACGGTCGTGACCGGACGCGTCGAACGCGGCGTGCTGGAGCGCAACGCGGAAGTTGAAATTGTCGGTTTGAAGGACACGCGCAAGACGGTGGCCACGGACATTGAAATGTTCCGCAAGCTTCTCGATAAGGCGACCGCCGGCGACAACGTCGGCGTGCTGCTGCGCGGCACAAAGAAGGAAGAAGTGGAACGCGGCATGGTGCTGGCCAAACCCGGCAGCATCACCCCGCACACGAATTACAAGGCGGAAGTGTACGTGCTGTCGAAGGAAGAAGGCGGCCGGCATACGCCGTTCTTCACCAACTATCGTCCGCAATTTTATTTCCGGACCACGGATGTCACCGGCACGGTCACCTTGAACAAGGGTGTTGAAATGGTGATGCCGGGCGACAATGTCTCGGTGGAAATCAAGGTCATTGCCCCGGTGGCGATGGAAAAAGGCCAGCGTTTTGCGATCCGCGAGGGCGGGCGCACGATTGGTGCCGGACGCGTGACGGAAATCATTGCTTAAGGCCGTTTTCAACGTGGAGCGCGGGACAAATGAATGTCCCGCCTCCTTTTCTGTCTGAAAGACAACGAGATTGGGCGGATACGGCAGTAGCTCAATTGGTAGAGTAGCGGTCTCCAAAACCGTTGGTTGGGGGTTCAAGTCCCTCCTGCCGTGCCAATCTGCGAACGGAGAGGTGGCAGAGTGGTCTATCGCGGCGGTCTTGAAAACCGCTTCGGGTTAACGCCCGACGGGGGTTCGAATCCCTCCCTCTCCGCCAGCCTGGCCCGGAGCGGAGTGGAAACTGAAGGCTAAATGGGCCGGACGTCTGCGGGCTGCGGCTCGGCAGGCCAGAAAGAGATAAAGAGATAATTTGTGAACAACTGGACAACGATAATAGTTTGGGTGGTGATCATCGGCGCTGTCTTCGGCTACCTCTGGTGGCAGGGGCAGATCCGTGCGCTGGCCAACTACCTGCAGGAAACACGGGAAGAATTGAAAAAATGTTCATGGCCAAGCTGGGTGGAGCTGAAAGGCTCGACTGTGGTCATCATGGTTTCGATTGGCTTGCTTGGTGCATTCACCTGGGTGGTGGACCAGTTCCTGTTCGTCATTCTCATCAAGCTTTAAGCATCATGCGCAGCCAATGGTTTGTCATTCATACGCTTTCCGGCCAGGAGCAGAAGGTCAAGGATAGCATTGAGAAACGCGTCAAGACCGACGAGATGCAGGACTTCGTCAAGGAAGTCCTCGTCCCGATGGAAAAAGTGGTCGAGGTGCGCAATCAAAAGAAGACCGTGTCCAGCCGCAAGCTGTGGCCGGGCTACGTGTTTGTGGACATGGTGCTGCTGGATGAAAACAAGCGCATCATCGAAAAGCCGTGGTATTTCATCAAGGAAACCCAGGGCGTGATCGGGTTTGTGGGCGGCGAACCACCGGTGCCGACGCCCAGCGAGGAAGTCGAATCCATCAAGGCGCAGATTTCCGCGTCGGAAGAGACGGAAAAACCGAAGGTCAATTTTGAGGTCGGCGAAACGATCAAGATCAACAACGGGCCGTTCCTGAACTTCAGCGGCGTCATCGAGGAAATCGATCCCGAACGCGGCAAATTGAAGGTGACCGTCAATATTTTCGGGCGGAACACGCCCGTGGAACTGGAATACTGGCAGGTGGAGAAAGCTTAATTTTTTATGGCAAAGAAAGTCACAGGCATCATCAAATTGCAGATCCCGGCCGGCCAGGCCAATCCCGCGCCGCCCGTCGGCCCGGCGCTCGGCCAGCACGGCGTCAATATCATGGGTTTCTGCAAGGAATTCAACGCGGCGACGAAGGCGGACGCCGGACTCGTGATCCCCGTCGTCATCACCGTGTTTCAGGACAAGTCGTTCACGTTCATCACCAAGTCGCCGCCGGCTTCCATCCTGTTGAAAAAGGCCGCGGGCATCACCGCCGGATCCAAGGTGCCGAACAAGGAAAAGGTTGGCAAGGTCACGCGCAAACAGATTTTGGACATCGTGAAGATGAAATCCAAGGATTTGAATTCCTCCTCGGAGGAGGCGGCCGTCCGCGTCATTGCCGGAACGGCCCGCAGCATGGGAATTGAAGTCGTCGGATAAATAACAACAACCGCGGGAGAGTCCGGAGGGATTCGCTTGCACCGCACCAAAGCAAATGCCCAGTAAACGATACAAAAAAGCGCTCGAAGTGGTGGACGCCAAAAAAGCGTACCCGTTGAAGGATGCCGTCGGCGTCCTCGCCAAATTTCCCAAGGCCAAATTCAATGAAACCGTTGACCTGGCGTTCCGTCTGGGGGTCGACCCAAAGCAGTCGGACCAGATGGTCCGCGGCACGGTTCCGCTGCCGCATGGCAGTGGCAAAACCGTCCGGGTGCTCGTGTTCGCCAAGAGCGGCGCCGCGGCGGATGCTGCCAAGGCCGCCGGCGCGGAATACGTCGGGTTTGAAGACATGATTGCCAAATGCAACGGCGGCTGGTCGGATTTCGACGTGGCCGTGGCCACGCCGGAAGCGATGAGCGAAGTGCGCAAGCTGGGCAAGGTGCTCGGGCCGCGCGGCCTGATGCCCAACCCGAAGACCGGCACGGTGACGGATGACACGGCCAAGGCGGTGAAGGAAGTCAAAGCCGGACGCGTCGAGTTCAAGGTGGACAAGGCGGGCAATGTGCATGTGGCCGTCGGCAAGGTGTCGTTCCCGGCCAGTCAAATCGAGGAAAACGCGCGCGCGGTGATTGAAGCCGTGGCGAAGGCCCGCCCCAACAGTGTCAAGGGCACCTATATCAACTCCTGCACGCTTTCGGCGACGATGAGTCCGCCGGTGCGCCTGGACATTCGCGAGTTCACCGCCCATTAACCTCAACCTCTTTTGAATCATGCGTGCTGAAAAACAACTTTTGACGAAGGAATACGTCACCCGGCTGAATGCCTCACCATTCTTCATCGTGGTGAATTACCGGGGACTCAAGGTGTCCCATCTGACCGAGCTGCGGCAGCGCCTGAAAAAGGTCGGCGCCGAGATCCACATCGTCAAGAACTCCATTTTCCAGATTGCGGCCAAGGAGGCCGGGGTCGGCGAATTGAACGGGTCGCTTTCCGGGCAACTGGCGGTGGTCACCGGACAGAAGGACATTTCCGCCGCGGCGAAGACGGTCAAAAATTTCGGGGCGGAGTTCGACAAGCTGAAGGTGCAGTTTGGTTACCTGGATAATCAGCGGCTGGAGCAGGCGGCGATTTTGGTTCTGGCCGACCTGCCGAGCCTGGACGTGCTGCGGGCCAAGCTGCTGGGGTTGTTCAATGCGCCGGCGACCAAACTGGTCGTGCTGCTCAACACCCCCGCTAGGCAACTCGCGCAGGTGATCAAGGCAAAGTCCGAGAAAAGTTAAAACCATTTCCGTTCCGCCCTGGCCGGCGGACCGGACAAACAAACAACAAAGTAAATCGTCGGTTCACAGGCCGTGAACTGAAACCCGCCGAGGCCGAGGCGGACGACGAGACGACAAGAAAGGCAAGAGCAACATTATGGCTGATATTGGAAACCTCGTGGAGGAATTGAGCAAGTTGACGGTCATCGAAGCCGCCGACCTGGTGAAACAACTGGAAACCAAGTGGGGCGTGTCGGCGGCGGCTCCAGTGGCGGCGGCGGCTCCGGCGGCCGGTGGCGCTGCGGCTCCCGCGGCGGAAGCGAAGACCACGTTCGACGTGATTTTGGTGTCCGCCCCGGCGGACAAGAAGATTGCCGCCATCAAGGCGGTCCGCGAAGTGAAGGCGGGCCTCGGCCTGGCGGAAGCCAAGGCGCTCGTCGAAGGCGCGCCCAAGCCCGTGCTGGAAGGCGCCCCGAAGGCCGAAGCCGACGCGGCCAAAAAGAAACTGGAAGAAGCCGGCGCCAAGGTGGAGATCAAGTAATTGGCGGATTTTGGGGAGGGCGGTCCCGCCGGTCGGGACCGCCGCCCCGTTTCCCGCAAATGCGGGAGTAAATTTCATCATCATTTTTATTAGTTACAAACCGCAGAAACCAGCGGCCGCCCGGTGCGGCCTGAGTTCAGGCAAGTTCACTGTGAACGCAGCGTGCTTGCCTTGTGTCGTTGATTGAAAATTGCCGGCTGGCGCTGTTGCCGGCCAAACCAGAAAGCCCAAATGCCATCGCGAGTCACTGAACGAATCAATTTCGGCAAGATCAAGGAAATTGTCGTGCCGCCGAACATGATTGAATTGCAGACGAATTCCTACCGGGAGTTTCTGCAGGCGGATGCAGCGCCCAAAAAGCGCCATAAACATGCCGGCCTCGAATCCGTTTTCCAGGAGGTGTTTCCCATCGAAAGCTACGACGGCAAGTGCAAACTCGATTACGATTCATATGAAGTCGGCGAGCCAAAGCTGGACTGGCTCGAATGCCTGCGCGAGGGGCTGACCTACGGCGCGCCGCTTTATGTCACGTTTAAGCTCATTGAAGAGAGCAAGCATGCCAAGGAGGAAAAGGTGTTCATGGGCGAACTGCCGCTGATGACGCCGCAGGGCACGTTTGTCATCAATGGGGCCGAGCGCGTGGTGGTGAGCCAGTTGCACCGGTCGCCGGGCATTGCGTTCGAGGCCACGCAGCATCCCAATGGGAAAATGCTGCACAGCTTCCGCGTCATTCCCGACCGCGGCTCCTGGTACGAGGCGCAATTCGACACGAGCGACCTGCTCTACGTCTATCTCGACCGCAAAAAACGCCGCCGGAAATTTTTGACGACGACCTTTTTCCGCGCCTTGAGCTTTCTGGATGTCGAAGGCGGCATCGGCAAGGGCAAGGACAACGGCGAGAAAACCCGCGGCACCGACGAGGAAATCCTCAAGCTGTTTTATGAAATCGAGGAACTCACGGTCAAGGAAGCCGAGAAACTCGAGGATCTGCCGAATTGTGTTTTGATCCAGGACGCGGTGGACGAGGAAAAGGGGCTGGTGGTCGCCCGCGCCTTTGAACCGCTGTCCAAGGCCGTGGTCAAGCAGATTGCCGAGCTGGGAGTGAACAAGATCAAGGTCGTGAACACCACGGCGGACGAAGGCATCATGATCAAATGCCTGAAAAAAGACCCCGCCAAAAACGAGGAGGAGGCGCTCAAGGACATTTATCGCCGCCTCCGTCCCGGTGATCCCCCCACCGCCGCGAACGCGCGCGCCCTGCTCAAGCGGTTGTTTTTCGACCCGAAACGGTATGACTTGGGCCGCGTCGGCCGGTACAAGATCAATCAAAAGCTTGGCCTCAAGGACAAGGAAGAATCGCGCATCCTGAAGAAGGATGACCTGGTGGCGGCGACGAAATATCTGCTCCGCCTCAAAAAGGGCGAAGGCAGCGTGGACGACATCGACCATCTCGGCAGCCGCCGCATCCGCACCGTCGGCGAATTGCTCGCCAACCAGTGCCGCGTCGGCCTGTCCCGCACCGAACGCCTGGTCAAGGAACGCATGACCCTGTTCGATCAGAGCGTCGAAGCCATGACGCCGCAAAAGCTCATCAATCC
>Ga0181522_10000601_pt1 | contig 25685 bp, 60 predicted proteins | sample PEATcosm2014_Bin_27_FD_121103 | JGI IMG/M metagenome (GOLD analysis project Ga0181522, IMG submission 121103) | Peatland microbial communities from MTU Mesocosm Facility, Houghton, MI, USA - PEATcosm2014_Bin05_10_metaG | ecosystem: Environmental > Terrestrial > Soil > Wetlands > Peat | place...
ATACGGTTGAGAACTGTCTCTTCCAGACGTCTTGTCATCTCGAGATGAACGAACGGACGATTGAGCCATATCACGTCGGCGAGACTATAGGGGGTGGTTACTGTGCGAGCGTCCGCTATGAACGCACCACCCTGACAGCCTTTAGACTGCAGTAGCTCGTTCGCGTCTCGCACATAGTCGGGGTTGTAGTCGAAACCTCCTGCATCGAGACCGAATACCTTCTCGGCTACGACTAGCTTCGTACCTGGTCCACAGCCGACTTCGAGGAACTTAGGGGCTGACTCGTCTACTCCAGGATTCCATATCCAGCCCATGTCTTCGATAACAGCGGTAAGAAGCTTGCCGAAGATGCTGATCGGGTAGGGCTTGAACATCCACGACGGGCCGTCGATGGTGTTGTCGGTCGTGATGGCTTCCATTGCCAGCATCTCGTTGATCAGATTGCGGGGCTCGGCGCTCTTGCACCAGCTGAGGTCGAAGCCTGCTGCGTCTACGATGCCTTCAGAACTGCCTATGTCTGCTTGGAGTCCTGGACCTAGCTCCTCGAACAGAACTTCGAACAAGGCGTTCGGGATAAATGCCCAGCATTCTCCGATCGAGATCTTGGTGAAGCCTTCCTCTTCTCCAGTGCCTGGTTCCGTCTCGACGAGAACTGTCCTAGTTCGGTATAGCATTGCTACTCCTGTTCTATGATGCGGCAGACGCTATATCCCTGCCGTCTGAAGATTTCGTTTTGCACTGCTTTGTATAGAGGACGTTCTTCCATCCAGAGAAGCGCATGTTTGTCAGCTACGTGACTGATCTCTGACTCCATAGCATCCTGCGCCATCTCGCCTCCGAGCGTAGAGGCAAAGGTGAACATAGACTGAAGAACGGCTGATTGATACCTGAAGGCATGCTTGAGCAGAAACGCTTTCAGGTTGACTAGATGATCGTCTTTCATGTCGACGATACGAAGGATCTCTCGATCACCAGATTGCCATACTTCGTCTTGTTCAAGCAGCTCGTCTACATGGTAGTGTCGTTCTGGCATTTCCGTAGGCTCTCTAGTCATTGCTTCGACAAAGTCCCTCATGGTACGATCGAAGATCTGACTTGGTGTCAAGCCTTCTTCGTATATCAGTGGGGCTCCCTAAGGCGCTTTGGAGCATGTTCGGCTGTCTCTTCAGGGTCTTCCATGAACTGCGAGTGAGCAGACATTAGAGCCTTCTCTAGTCGATCGCCTGCCTCACGCATGTCTTCGACGAACTTGTCGCGTATAGCCGCTACCTGTTCTGCGAACTCCTCGTGAGCCTGACGTAGCGCTCTACGGTACTGTGGCAAGTTCACTTTGTGAACCACCCCTTCTGGACGCCGAGGTTCATCATCATGGCAGGCGTAACGAAGTGCTCGCTACCGACTGTACCAGAGAACATCGCTGCTCCGGCTACGACATCGCAGTGTTCGACGAGGCCACTGCAGTCCCACCATCTGTCGCTGTTGAACAACGGTTCGATGTCCTTGGTGATTGAGGCCTTGAACAGAGCTGCGACAAGAGCTGGGTAGATAGCGATGTCGTAGCCCGCGCCTATGAGAAGGTGAGCAGCTGTGACAGCTCTCATTCGTTGTTCACTCGTCAGAGGCTGCCCGTTAGCCCAGACGACGTCTTCGCGAGGAGCTGCGTCCATCTTGACCTTTGGCCAGCGAGCCTCGACTGCTAGTCCGTCTCCTACGTACAAGACAGCATGACCTGCCCAGCTCTGCGTGGCCGTACGGATGACGCTAGCGAAAGGTCCGGTACCGTGCGCTACTCCCCAGGTTCCAGCCAGTGGTGGGTAAGGGACATTGTTGAACTGGAACCCTTCAGGCGGTCCCTGGTAGCTGTGAGTCACTGCTAGGTATCCTTTCTCGATTGATAATGTCCTTGTCGGTGCGGTGCTGACAAGTACAGTTCGATTCTTGGCACATCCGGTGTAGTTCTATAGCCTCTGACTCTGGATCAGGATGCTCTTCGCTCGGAGTCAGCTTGAGTACTTCGCCAGCCTGCCTGCAAGGGTGACACATCATGATTACTTCTCTCCTATACGAACAGCCTGAGTCGTATATTATCGCCTAGGTCGATATCGTGCATTGAATCCGCACGCGCGGTAGTGTCATTCATAAGTCTGTCAGCTATTTCGTTAGCTTCCTGAACCTTGAACCCTGCACGAATAAGACGTGACATTAGCTTAGCCTTCTCGAAGGTCCGAGTTGGCCACTCCAGAGGCGTTCCAGATCCTGCTTGCTCTCGACGTTCGAATGGTTCTAGCCATCCCATTCGATACCAGTTATCCATCTGGCGTTTCGTAATGCGCGCACGAGTGCATAGTTCTTTGGAAGAGTAAGACATCAGTGTGCTCTCTGGTCGCCCCAAGCCAGGATGTGTAGACGTGACGAGACGTTGTAGCCTGCTCGAATTCCACGGTCTGCTACGAACGTCATCTTTTCCTGGATAGCTTTGGGCGTCGTGCCTTCCGGCATTACCCATATGCGCCACGGCGGGATACTACATAGGGCTGCTATCTGGCTGATCTCGGAGAAGTCGTTCGGTTCCGTAATCACGAACTTGAAGAACGCCTTATTCGTGTCCGCGAAGAACCTCAGGACGTCTAGGTCTCGTCTTACCTTGAGACTGTTACCACTAGTGACCAGCTTAGGCGAAACGACATATCCACCTACAGCTTCGTGCAAGAACGGGCTAGGTCTACGAACGCCTGCAGTCTCGATATGCGTCTCGATACCTGCCTCTAGCAGCGTATTTACCAGGAGCCCTACAGGGTCGCCGTAAGACTCTTCCAGCTTGATTCCAGGATCCTGTAGCGGGACAGGGACCTGAGCTAGCGGTTCACCACCTGATAGGACTACGAGGTTAGCACCTGATGCACAGAAGATAGCCTGGCTGACAACGTCGCCTACGGTCATCTCGCGAACTTCCTCGGTATAGTCGTACACCTTGTGACTCTGATGGTGCGCGGCAATAGGGTTCGAGAAGGCCCACGTGTAAGGAGTGTCGCACCACTTGCAGCGCAACGGGCAGATTGCTAGCCGAACGAAAGCACAGCGTCGGCCCATTGCAGGACCTTCACCCTGTATCGTTGGACCGAAGATTTCGTTAACCAGTAGCGTCTTGCTTGGCATTCAGGATCTCCCTGACTTGGTCTTCTGGAAGTTGGAATAGCTTGGCTAGTTCTGGTATGGTCCAGAAGTTCGAGTTGGACCTGTGCAAGGTAACTATCTCCTTGCACCATTCAGGATTGATAACCGGTTCGACACTTTCACGCCCTGCTGTGAAGGCCTCTAGAAGAAGATCGTAAAACTGGTAACCTCGTATGAGGACTTCTCTAGGATGTCTATTGGAGGTTCCTGTCTTCTTTTCCCAGAACGCCTGAAAGTCTTCTTCAGCCGACATCTTCGCCTCCGAGACCCCAGCCTGCTCGGACTATCTCAGACTCGGGAATAGGTTCGATCTTCTGACGCTTCTTCAGGTCTGCTAGAGGTTCCATCCTGGGCGCCTTACTAAGGCCTCTACGTCTAAGACGATCGATGTACTTCGAAATGCCACGGTTCGGATGTTTACAGTTATACTTACGACTCACAGCCGCTCCCGAACACCACTATTCTTTCCTTACTTAATTATATCACGAGACCTAACAGAAATGCTAGAGGCTCCAGCAAGATCTTTTTGAGGTATCGTTACTATCCTTGCTCACGCTGCTGTTGATGACGCTTGAGAGCCTCCGTGAACGGGTTAGGTGGTACTGCACCACCGTTAGAAGGTGCCTGCTTCTGCGTCGCCTTCAGACGCATCGCGTCGCAGGCTGTCTTGACGTGTGCCCGAATAGTCTTGTCGGAGGGATAGAAGTCTCCTGCAGGTCCTTCAAGAGTCACCTGACCGATGATCTGAACGTGTACGTCTGCAGGACTGTTATCCAGGAGCGCCGCGCCTCCAGGTAGCGTAGGCCTAGCGACGATGATTATGGCGTAGGCTGCAGTAGGATTCCCGTTGACGTCCCAGTTGCCGAAGACTACGTCGAACCCCAGGACATTGAGACCTGTACTACTCAGAGGAAGGGCTTCCTCGACGACGGTGTAGATACGGTCCTGTAGGTCTTCCATGCTATCTCTCATCTCCTAGGATCTGGCGAAGGTCTCGCCACTTACGGATATTTGTCGCTCGAACCTTTGCATCTACAGTTTTCGGAGCGTAGAAGTCAACGATTTGGACCGAACTCTTCTGACCTTCACGATGCAGACGATCTTCAGCTTGCTTATTCCTGAACGGTCCCCAGGCCCTATCAAAAAACACCATTGTGCTAGACGCTCGTTGCAGACCGTCAACGCCTTCTCCTCCAGCCTTGATCGTGCCAAGAAAGAAGTCTAGCTTGCCTGCGCTGAAGTTGTCTATGATTTGCTGACGAACTTTATCAGGAGTTCCGCCTGTGTAAACGCCTACGCGAGCTCCGGCTGCATCAAGTCTTGCTGCAGTCAGGTCTATCATGCCTCTGCTTTGACTGAACACGACGACAGGACTGTTAACGTCAGAAGCCCAGTCTACAAAGGCATCTAGTTTGGCTGAAGGTTCACGTAGTGCAACCTTCTTGATCGGCTTGCCGAAGCGGTCAGCCTTGCCAGTATCCCTGAACATCAAGGACGCTAGGGCAGCTTGCTGCAGACGCACGAGCTGTGCGAAGACGAACATACGGTTGATTCGTAGCTCTTCGTCTTCGTGTTCGCCGATCCAAGCTATGAACTCACGCTTCAGCTGGTCGTACACCTTTTGCTGTCCGGCGTACAAGGTAACGTGAACGGGACTGAAAACCTTCTCAGGCAGATCGAGAACGTCTTCTTTCAGCCGACGCATATAGAACGGCGCGATAAGCGCGTGAAACTCGTCGAGACGATCCTGACGCATACCTGTGACACGCTTATGCATCTGATGGAGTTCGTTACCATCGTCGTCGATACCGAGAAAACGGCCTTCGAACTCTTCAGTCTCGCACCAGTCCTTGACGAATAGTTTGGTAGGGTCCTTCGTCGAGACGTTCGGAAACAGATCAGGACGAGCCCAGTGTAGAGGGCTCCAGAAGTCCTGAGGGCGATCGTCTGCAATCGAACCAGACATGCCTGTCTTAAACTGAGCCTTGAGACGCTTAAAAGCTTTCGTCTGCAATGCTTTAGGAGACTTGATTCGATGAATCTCGTCTGCAATGATATGGAACCAATGGATGCGCTGCAACGGCTGCATGTCTGCAATGCGCAGAGCTTCGTAGTGCACAATATAATACTTGGCCTGGCCGAGCTGGACAGCTCGTAGAAAGGTAGTCCTCTTCTTACGGTCAATAACAACAACATCAGCAGGCTTTAGACCAAGTAGCTCTATGAGCTTACGTTTCCAGGTTTCATGAACGCTCCAAGGCGCAACAATGAGGGTGCGCATCTTGGTGCCTGTGTGTGTGCGTCGTAGACGGTCTTCGATGGCTATAGCCTCATATGTCTTGCCGGTTCCCATTTCGTCCCCAATGAGACGGGCTGGAATATCAGGACTTCCCAACTTGTCGACGAGCTCTTGTTGGAACCTGTATAGTTGCTGGTATAGTGTCGTAGTCACAACAATACTCCGTACAGACTTACACAGTTACAATTCTGAGGAGCGTTACAGGGCGTGCACTCGTAGGCTTGGCTCTGCTGACGATCTTTAGTCCAGTTACCGCCTTCGGAGACTGTGCCTGGAATTAGTTCCGCCCCACAAGTTCGACAGTTCATATGCTATCGACTACCTCTTCCTTCGCCGGAATGCTTTAGCATGTAACCTAGGAAGACGACGAACACCAGGAGAACTAGAACACAGGCTCCGCAGAGACCTACGAAGACCCAGAAGTACCAGGGCATACTATTGTCTCCTATAGGTCGCTGATCACGTCTTCCATCGGTGGACGTATAGACGGATCAGGGTCTAGCGTACGATAAGGTTTGGCCTGAAGCTCTCGGAAGATTTCGTACACGAATCTTCCAGGCTTAGGTAGGACAGATGTCTCAGCATTCAGAGCTAGCCAGTCCTTGATTGCCTGTTCGCATACGTGTCTCACATCTGTTACAGGAGTCCCGCAGTGTGCGCATGTAGCAGGGTGAATTGTTTGCCACTTCACAGGTCATCGTCCAATTCCGGATGGTCGCAAAGAGCCTCGACCAGATCGTGTAGCCAGTTACGCATTGCTAACACCTCCCGACTATTTCGTATTTAGTATTTGGATTACTGGCCTATAGTGAAAAAAGGAACTGGCTATTACTGAATTATTTATACGGCTTCTTCTGGGACTTCTTCCAGGCGTGCCTCGAGAATCTCGACACGAGCTTCCAAATCCGAAATGCGCTCCTGTTGTGCCATCCATCGCTGCCCACCCTGAGCAAAGGCCGCACGCGTCGGAGGCTTAATGACTAGCCACTCGCTAGGAATACCACGGCCTCCGCGGACCTTTTGCTGAACGCAACCCATGGATCGAAGTCTACGCATGACCGGAGTGTAAATGCTGATCGAGTAGCCGCACTGCTCAAGAAGGTAGGTCGTGTAACCTCGATAGACAGCGACTCCGTCGGCGTTACGGGTCTGTGCGGCTTCGTTCATGGCGTCGTAGACCTTGCAGCACTGCTCGTACAGACGAGCGTCAACAGCTGTAGGCATTACCGCTCCTCTCTTACGTCACACTGGTCAGGTACTCTATGCTGTAGATTAAGCCTACACATCCAGCAGCCTTCAGTCGGCCTGGGAGCACCTCCCGCTGCACCGCCACGCATGGGCAGGATCAGCAGAGCAGGCCCGGCTTGCCTTGTCGCGATCGACCGCCCATAGGAGGTGCTCCCAGGGTTATGGCCGGGCCGCCAGCTGTTCAGACTACGCATCTGACAGCCCGGTGATTGAGTGGCTGGCTCGATATTAGCGCACGGGCCAATAAGGCAAACGTGCTCTCGGCTTCGGACCTTACTCAAGAGTCCTCGAGGTTGAGTGTTCCTGCCAGCTACGATTGTGGGTCCCGGTGAGTGGGGTGAACCCTTCGCGTCTGCCACTGGAGGGTGAAGCAAGACGCACGCCGCCGGGCCGGCGTAATGCCTAGGTGGAGTCTGACCGAAGCATCCTCGTGTGTGTACTCCCTTTGCGGATGGTCGACCTAGGCAGGCTCCGTCGAACGGGAGAACGACGGAGCCTCGAGCCGGGACCTGGATTCGAACCAGTGCAACACGTTCCGAGCGCGTACTCGGTGCTGACACCCACATGTGTCGTCCCGACGCGACGAAGGGGACACCAGAGGTGTGGTTCAACTCGGCAGGACGTGTGACTGGTGCGCCTGCTGGTCTGCGCTTCACCTGCGTTGTCCCCTTCGCCTTTTCGTCCTGCTTCCGCTTCTTTCCACACCATGGTCGAGCTATCGAAACCTTGGTGTCCTAGACGCGCCTAGCTGGACGTTTGAGTCCTGCTCGGGCGTGTGGTCGTCGCCTAGGAGCTCCTAGACGGATCGTTGCCACTTCCCGAGCAGGACGTTCGGGCCCTGACCTAGATACCTACCACTGGGACGAACCCTATTAGGGACTCTAGATCAGGGTGTCTGGGTCCTGTTCGGTGCCCGCTGTAAACCCCAGGTCCGAACAGGACGTTTGGATCCTGTCTGAGCGGAGCCTCGCCATTCCTAGGAACACTCAGACAGGACGTTTGCTACTCGGCCTCGTCAAAATCCTCGTCCGCCGCAAGGTCTTCGGCCGCGGCGGCGTCCTCGAGATCCGAGTCCTCGGAGGCGTCCGCAGACTCACCTTCGGTCTTCGGCTTGGGCTGGCCAGGCTGACGCTTCGGACGGTCCTTCCACCACTTGAGAGCGTCTTCCTCGATGAGGCCGGGCCGCGTGAGCGTCTCGTTGGTGACGGGGTGCGTCTGGATCTCGTCGTACACGTTGCCGGCCTTGTCGAAGTGCTTGACAGGCATGCCGTTGGACGAGGCCTTGCGTACCAGCCCGTAGACCTGCACAGGGCTCATGCTCTCGTTGGCCAGGCCGAGCTCCACCAGCTTGTGACGGAAGGCTACAGGGGAGATATAGCCGTCGGGAAGATCAGGCTTGCGCTTCTCCGGCTTGTCCTTCTTGGTCTTCGACTTGGTTGCCGCGGCCAGCTGCTCCTCGAGCTCGACGACGCGAGCCTTCAGCTCGTCGTAGGTCGGCTCAGGCTTTTCGTCGACAGCGACGGTTTCGTCGAAGTCAGTTTCGGTCATCTCGTTTGTCCCTTCTTGCTCGTCCGCCGACACAGGCTGTTGAGCGGCTCTACGCCTGCTTGCCATGATCAGCTCCTGTTGTCCCTAGTCTGCTTCACATTTCTGCGTATGTTAATATTATAGCTGCAGCCTCAAGAGGCTTGCAAGAGGCTACTGAGGGGAAAAATTCTTGAATTTTCGCAGACTGTGTTTGTGACTAGAGTACCGCGACGAACACCCCGACGAACAAGGCTACGATTATGATGAAGAGCAGTATTACCCTGACAGAGTCTTCGACGGATAGATACGATGGTGGCTGCCTCTTAACTGGAACTTGCATAGGCTCCTTGACAGCTACTGTAGTGACAGGTTCCGCATACAGGTCAGTCATTCGGTCCTTGGCGTAAGAATGCCCTGTCCTGATAAACTCACTGCGCCACCAGTCGTAGGTCTGCGCTATCCTGACCTTGTACAAGTCCTCGTAGATAACGTCCGTAATACTCCATGTAGTACAATTACTGCACACCTTCAGAGGACCGTTTTCAGGTCGTACTACGCGGCAGGTGTAGTCCGAACTTAGGCCGTGTCGATAGTTCTGGCAAGTGCCTCGGAACTTATCCTGGTCTACTTCGATGGTCATGACTCATCATCAGTCTCTTCCCGCTCGAACTTGAGCAGGACGTAGGTGTTACCTGGCTGAAGGTTTTGAGGTTCGTCGTTCACTTTGACCTCTAGCGGAGTCTTTGCACTCTTCGGAACGGCTATGGTAGAAACTGTCACATGGAGTCCTCGAACACGTGCAGTACGTCGTGCTAGAAGGGCGAAGCTTTCAGCCATGCACCGGAAGTCTTTCCCTTCAACCAGAAGACGCTCTGTGCCGTCAGTCCACTCTTTCCAAGGATAGGCTGGTGGACGCCCTAGACGTACAGTACGGTCCTTATTCGGGTAGTAGTTAGTCATTATTTGTTCCTCCCTTTGTAGAATGCCCTCAAAGCCCTGTTCAGCACCCAGAACTGAACAGGACATTCAAGGCAACTGCCATAGTTACCTCAAGGCCCTGCCCGAGCCGCCTCGTAAGGCGTTCCCGCGCCGTACGGCTCGGACAGGACGTTCAGGTAACTATCGTCCGCTAATGAAGTAGACGTAGCCCCAGTGTGCACCCGGCCACGGCGTGGTCGAGCCTGGTCCGGTCACCGGCTGGTAGAACACGGTGTAACCGTGACCCGCCAGCAGGCCTCCGTAGACCGCTTCGTTCAGTCCGAGCTGGCCGTGAACCCAACCCTGGTGACCGTTGATCGCGCCGGGGCCCACGATGGTGAAGTGGTCCCAGGACGGCGACCCGTCCTGCTCGTAGAACACGTTCTCACGGGAACTGTTGATTCCCGCAACCGCATACCCATGCGACAGCCTCGGCGTATCGTTACCGACGATCGCACCCTTGATAGTCAGGTCCACGACCGCGACGGCTGTTGCCCCGCCACTGTCTGTAGCCCTCACAGGCACCTCATTGTAGGCGCCGGGGATCGAGCTCGTCGCCGTCAGGATACCGTTCGATGCCATCGCCGTGCCGTTGGGCAGGTTCCCTGCCGACCAGGTTACGGCCGGAGCGGGCGTCGGTACCAGTGAGAAGTCGACCTGGCCGTTGGCGTTGTTGTTCAGGCCGAAGATGTTGTTCAGCAGGTTGTGTGACACCTGTGTCAGGCTGGAGTGTGTGGCGTCGACGAACCCGATAGTGACGGTATCCAGCCCCGTCGCGCCGAGGACGTCAGTCGCCGAAACCGCGATAGCACCAGCCCCGATGGTCTGCGTCGCTCCACTGATCGGCGTCAGGGTCAGGAGACCTGCGCTGTTGATCTGGAGTGCGTAGCCATCCAGCGTCGCCGGACTGACCTGCCAGGTATCCGCCCCGAGGAAGGGCGGCGTCCCGATCGCCTGAAACTGGATGCTCGCAGGCAGGACGGTCACTGGCGTCGTCAGAGGCGTCGGCGTACTCACGTGAGGTCCGTGATCGGTCAAGGTGAAAGGACTCACCGTGGCCGACGTATCGCCGTAGATAGGCGCTGCAGTTGCTCGGTTGGAACCGATGACGGCAGCGACGATAGCGATGACGACCGCGATGATCGCACCTACTACCAGCTTCCTCTTCTTCCCAATCATGGATCGGGTTCCTTTCAGTTGTTACTACAGGCGCTAGTTGCGCCCCAAACCGGGACGCCTGTCTCCAGGCGCCCCGGAGTCTTGAGGACTGCTAAGGGTTAGAGACCCTGCAGCGTCCAGGTGTCGGTCTGAGCCTTGCGGAGTTCCTGGAGTTCCCAGTCACTCTGGGCGGGATCTGGGCCCTGCGAGTTGCTCGCGCCTCGGACCATTATGTACCTTCCCTGTTCCTGTTGATGCTGCGTGGCCAGTCGGGTAGCGCTGGCATGGTTTGGGTGTCCGCGAACCCTTGTTCGTGTGGCACCCTCACAGGCCACGGTGCCTGTGAGCCTAGCTGCATCCCCGCGTATACTTCCAGCGGTGGGATGATTTGTTGCTCCGGTTACTAGTTGGATTTCTGAGACTACTAGCCTTTGACTATTAGGATATCTAGGAGCCTCACCTCCTTCCGTTCTGTGGTTGGATATCTTTAATTATAGGCATCGAGCGAGTTTCGCCTCTGCCTCGACGGCTCTAGTAACGTTCCTTCACGATGACTTCGAAGTAGCGAGGCCCTCTACCTGATACACCGTTGATTCGCACTACTCCTACAAGATCGGAGATGCGCTGATACTCTATTGCGACGACATCTGTGAACTGATCGCTGAGCCTAGGAAACCCGTCAGGAACGGCCGTATCTTTGTCTTCGACAGCCTTCTTGACGAGCTCCTGAATGTCGGCTGCGAAAGCTGCCTTAATCGAGTCCACTAGTTCGCCTGCTTGTATTCGGGCGCCTTGAACTCGACCGTAGTAGCGCCGGTAGCTGCGTCGGCTAGTTCCTTCTCGGCTTCGACTTCGTCCTTCCGCCTCTTGGTCTTGACGATGTCGTCGCCCTTGGCACCGCAGTTGCTGCAGTGGTAGAGGAAGACCATGAGCTCGACCGCGGTGTTGCCGGTGAGACGCGAGACGCTCCAGGTCTTCATCTTGTCTGCCGTTGAGAGCAGTGCCTGCTCGTCCTCGTACATCTTGAACAGCTTGATGTACATGGAGATCGTTCTGGCCTTGCGGTCGAATTCTGCGCCGAGCTCGTCGAGCGTAAAGCCCTGCCTGTTCAGAACCATCATGATCTCGCCGAACCTGTAGGCCGCTATGAGGCCTCGGTTGTTGTTCGAGCGCAGCTGGTTAAAGCACTTGTGCGCTCCTCGGAATTCGATCCTGATAACTTTTGATGCCATAGCCGGGTTCTTTCTGTGTGTTCGTACTAGTTCTTAATGTCCTCTAGGATCTGACGTGCACGACCTAGAACTACCGCTACATCTGGTGGATAAGACCCGATAGGGAGTCCGTGGCGTTCGAGACCTATGATCATGGACCACAGCATCCGCAGGACTGGCTGCTCGATGTCACTGATCGGAAGATCATGGTCTTCTAGTTCGCCTTTGCCTAGCTTGATGGCTCGAGCCCATGCTTCTCGCATGTCGACATGGTCGAACAGGAACGAGGGGTTCTCTGCACGTAGCTTACACTCGGTACAGCCATCATGAAACAGCTGCTTCCGGTTGTAGTTCGGCTGCCCTTGGTGATAGTCATGCCCCATTGCTTCTGAACCCCCTCACGACCCACTCTGCCTGGACGTCCTCAAGTAGGCGCCCTTCGAAGCGAGACCCCGGGCCGGAACCTTCTCGCACGTAGTTACGTGCTATCGCAGCCAGACCTTCCGATATGCTAATGACCAGAGGGTCGTCCGGTCTCGGAGCGTTCGGACTGCTTACTGCTTCGTAACTCATGATACGACTTCGATCTCAGCCCAAGCTGACCAGCCGTATTTGTTAAACTGCTTGAAGTAACGCTCAAGGTCGACCACAGTGACCTTCCTTGGTGCTACGTAGGAATTCGAGGCGTGGATGAAGTTGTCCGAGTAGAACACTCGAATCTGGATCATTCGGCTTCGTCCTCCTCGTCAGGATCTTCGTCTACGACGACCTGCGGTTCTTCCTTGGCCGCGCGAGCTTGCGCCCACATATGGAAGTCACTGGTGTTGTAGCCTCTACGGTTTTCACCGTCGAGCCACTTCTGCTGAGTCTCGATTCCGTACGGCTTGAGAATGTTGGCGATCTGACGCGCCGCGATAATCGGGTTGTCCAGCCAAGTCGCCCACGAGATCTTGTTGTCGTGGTCTCGCTGGATCTTGAGTAGGGCGATCAAGTCGCCTGTCGGTAGGAAGATCCCTTGTCCTGTGACAGACGTGACGATCCTGATGAGCTCTTCCGCAGGGCTGACCTTGGCAGTCCGTGAAATGCCGAGGACTACCTCTCTGCAAGCCTGACGGATTCGAGCACTCCAGTCTGGTCCTGCTAGGTCGCCTATTCCGATCATGACCTTCATGATCTGACGTCTGCGTGACCTAAGACCTTCGGGCATATCTGGTTGGAGGTCGAGCTCTGGTCCCCGTTCTGCCAGCCAGGACTGAAGGATCTCCGCGACCCTCGCTGCCTCGCCTCGGAACAGATCTGGCTCGTACTCCTGCAGGTCGACAGTGTCTGGCACCGGCCTCATGTTGATCGGAATGCTCCGACTCGCGAGCGTGTCTGGCAGCTTGCCGATACCTGCGAACGCAGCACACACGAAGACAGGGTACTTATACGCGCTGCCGCTCCGACTCCTCAGGACGAAGCCGTCCTGCGTGTACCCGTTGTTGAGGATCGACAGTTGCTCACGGTATCTGCTACCTTGCCCAGTTGGGCCCCACATGTTGTCCGTCTCGTCGAAAGCGATCGTGGGGTGCTCCTGATCGATGATCGCGTACAGCGCTGCCGCTGACGCGTTCATAGTTACGATCGCATTCTTGCCGAGGGCTGCGATCATGTTGAGGACAGTTGTCTTGCCTGCCTCTTTCATAGGCGCCATGACTGCCAGACGAGGAGTCGCGTAGTACGCTTGGAACACGTAAGTGTGCGCGATCCAGACAGTAAGAATGTCTAGCTCGGCGTCGCTTGCGTAGACGAAACGTCCTACGAATTCACGTACGACATCTAGCGGACAGGGCTCTTTAGACGTCATCATCTTGTCGAGCTCTACCGCAGCTTCGTGAAGCCTAGCCGGAACTTGGTTGCTACCTTCTCTGGGAGTGAATGCAGCAGCTAGGTTGTTGGTTAGACCTTCGATTTCCTTTGTGTTAGTCACTGGTACCTCCTTCCATTTTCGTTGGGAAGAGACTGTAACCTTTTGATTACTACCTCTTCTAGTTGCCTCCGGACAGATAGCGACCGATCTGTAGGCTCTATCTGCCCGCCTCTGGAAAGTGCGTTAATGTAGTTCTGGACTCGAATGTAAGGCTTGGTCGAGTCAAAGTCTCTGCTATCAAACGGTCCAACGTCTTTCAGGTATTCCTTGAGCTTGCCTATCTTGGCTTCCGTGGAGACACCTTTTAGGGACTTCCTGAAATGCTGCCATAGTGGATCATTGACAGCTTCATAAATGTCCTGCATCGACAGCCTCAAGAGACCAGTACCTCCTTTCATTCTTTTTTCTTTCTTAATTATAAATGATGACGATAAGCAAACGCAAGGGAAAAAATCGCAAAGTTTTAGCAAAGAGATGCCGTCTGCCGAGACAGACGGCGTCTCTAACGCTAGTCTTCGTCAACGCTAGTCTTCGTCGGGGTCGCCGAGGAACTTCAGTTCCTTGGCTACTCTTATTACGCGTGTCATAGCGTCGTAGATGTTCGTGTCTTGTGCCAGACCAGAAGCTACCCAGAGGCGCTTCTTGGACAGGGGGTTGTAAATGGTCATGTCTCCGTCTGTGCATATCTCGAATACGAGGTCGAGATAACCGATCGAGAACTTGTCGGTAGCCTCTGTAATCGAGTACGTAACGTGTTCGCCGTCTACTTCGACGACTTCGAGTGCCATGATCTACTGCTTCTCGAACTGAGGGATCTGATCAAGAAGCCACCGAGCTATGACTGCAGGATCTTCTGTGACAGGCACTGTAAGTTCCTTTTCGTCATCGACGCCGTGCGTTTGATCCCAGTGGAGCCACCAGCAACCTTCGTTGCTCAGGTGGATCTCTCCGGTACCTGCGGAGACCCAGACGAAATGGTCGTCAGGGTCTTCGTCGTTGTAGCCTGCTAGGCTAGGATCAGTTATTCCCATCCAGTAGAGGCTATTGCCTATGCCTCTTAGGAACACTTCCGTGTAATACACCCCATACACCTTCCCTTGGGTGTTCTGTACAGATAGGGCAGTATCGTCGAGCCCCACCTGCATTCTTGATTCGACGTTCGTCTTCCTTAGTACCTTCTCGTGTCCGTGCAATAACGAATCCGAATCCAGCTCTTAGGAAGGCGTTCACGATTGCAACGTCTGATGTACCGTTTCTGTGATGGTCGATACGACTCTCAGACCTGTACCAGCCTGTGTAATGCCAGGCTTGATTACGCGGAGCACCAGAGCCGAGACGACCATCCCAGTGGAGAAGATAGATCGTCCCGAGCTTGCTCATAATGTCCCGTATGGCCTTCTGTATCGGTACCAAGGAGCTGGTTCTTCTGGGTTTTCGCCTGTCAGCTCCGTCAGGAGATTGTTGTACCCACCGATCATGTTCGTGATGAAGTCACGAACGACCTTCGGCGCGCACTTGTTGCAGACGCTACAGACCCACCAGCCGTAACGCCTCGTACGGCTCCAGCCCATCTGCGACCTGAGCTTACCAGGGACGCGATGAGGTCCTTTGCACTTCTGTGTAGGACGTGCGATCAGTGCCTCGATCTTGACACCTGTCGCAGGCAAGACCGAGCACATGGCGTTCTCTTGTCCTTCGAGAACTTGACGTGCGAAGTGCTCCGCAACATCGTTGTCTCGGAACGACAGGATGATAACCCTAGACATACTCGACCGTCCAGTCCTCTGGTAGGCCGTCTTCGAGATCGTCGAGCTCCTCCTCGGTCATCATCTTGGCTTCGCCCTGCTGAACACCGTTCTCGTCGATGACCTTAACTTGGTACATCTTCGGGCCCATGAGGCAGTTCATGCAAGGACAAGGACAGCCTTTTCCTGGGCAGTCTTCGTTCATGCCATCGTGTATGCACATTCGCGTTCTCCCTTCTAGAACGTCATACTACGCCTCGTCCTGGATTGCGTCTACCGCGCCTTCGACTTCGCTAATCGCGGCGTCTATCCGGTTTATTGCTTGACGTAGGCTAGCAATAGTTGCAGGACTGCAAGACCCCATAGGGCCTCTCATCCTATCTACGATGCGCTGGAGATTATCAAGCTCCGCCGGAATACTAGCCTTAGCATCCGACAGAGCTTTGTTTAGCCTCCTAGCATGACCTATGAGTTTTATGGGTAGTGCCATACTTTCTCCCTTCCGATTGATCACCGGCGGCCAAGCGGCGGGCTGGGCGTCCCGCCGCTGACCGTCACGCGATCACTCGGCCTCGCTGGCCTCGATCTCGCCCGTCGTGACGCCGTCGTCCTCGTGGTCCTCGGCGACGTCGACCTTCGCAGCCTCGTCGTCGGCGACCTTCTGGAGCTGGGCCTTGTTGACGTTCTTGCCCACGACGCTGGCGATGTAGTCCGTCATCCAGGCGGTGAAGGACTCCTCGTCGATCTCGAGGACCTGCTTGGAGATCCCCTTCGCGGTGATCTTGGTCGCCGAGCGCGTCTTGAACTTACCCTTGGAGGCGTAGGTGTACATCATCGGGCCCTGGATGACCTTGTTGACGCCTGCGGCCTTGAGCGCCTCGTTGAGACGCTTGCAGGCCTGGAAGGGCGTGACTGGCGAGTGAGGCGTGGGCTTGACAGGCTCGGTCTTGGTCTCGACCTTGTCGTCGACCTCGTCCTCGTCGTCGTCCTCGTCCTCGTCGGCCTCGTCGTCGTCCTCGGGGTCGTCGACCTCGTCGCCGTCGTCGAAGGCGATCTCGTCGGTCTCGTCCTTGGGGGCCTCGACCTCGATGGTCTCGTCCTTGGGGGTCTCGACCTCGGGGGTCTCCTCGGCGACGTGACGGCGGTTACGAGTCGCAGTACGGGTAGCAGCCATTTCGGCTCTCCTTAGGTTGTGGTTCGTACTAGTTCGCTTGGACCGTGGTGGTCCGATCCGCCTTCGTAGCCGAAGACGAACCGCACCCGCAGGTTCTTGCAATTGCCTTTTCTTTTTATTTTACGCTGGCTCCGCTGGTGAAAGCTAGCCTCCAGTTGAAGTTTTCCCAATAAACTTTCTTACTTGCCGTACTCGCTAGCTTTAGTCGGGTCTTTACAGCCGTAGCAGGAGTAGTCTACTCCTCGCGTATCGTGACGATGCGGTGGCCTCCGCATGTAGCCTGTCGCCTGCATGACGAAGCCGTTACGCTCGTACCATGCTACCAGTTCAGCGTAGTTCAAGGCACCTGTGGGGAAGACCTCTAGCTGCAGGACTGCTTGTTCCTTGTCGGCATCTGCGAGGATACGCTTGAGGAGAGCGGATCCGTAACCGTTGCCTCTGTGTACGTACGGGATATTGATCCGCGTGATCGTCCAGTTCGGCGTTAGCTCGCCAGGACGCACCAGATCTGCTATCCCGCGATGGTCTTTATCGACATAGCACGTTTCCACGTCAGGTCTCCGGTTCGACTTCTGCTAGCCCGAACTTGATCTGCTCCATGAAACGATTACCTGGAGGACCTCCCTTTCCATGGAACTTGTCGGAGTATTCGAGCGCGATGCCTAGGGCGTTGCGCAGATCGCTGTCCGACAGCCTGAGTAGGCGCTGGAGAATGGTTGTTGCTTCAGGTGTACTGTTATTCGCCATTCCTATCTCCTTTCCGAACCGCTCTCAGTTTCCTGAGAGCGATCCGCACTGGAGATCAGTACGTGAGCGAGGGCTCGTCCCCGGACAGTCCGGCCGTTATCTGCGCCTTCGACTCGACCGACAACGCATCCCACTCCTCCTTGAACGCGCTCAGCGACTGTCCCTGCAGGCGACCAAAGAACTTCATCGCCTTGCCGATACCGCTCGGCGTCTTGTCAGCCATGATTCTCCCTTCTTGGAAGAGTACTTCTCTTCCAAGCCGTACTCGACTGGGCGTTCGAGTACGACCTGCACTAGAAGTGCCTGTCAGAACTGGTGGCCGCACTGCTGACACTTGTTCTTTCGATCGAGCGAGTGGCCGGTGTTTGAGCGGCCGGTCGTCTTTCCGCACTCCTTGCAGTACTGCTCTCGGGAGCACAGGCTCTGATTTACGTAAACCCATGCACGAAAGCCATATACATGCTGTCCGCTTCTTGACTTCGGACAGGGTCCTGGAGGAGCCGCTGGTCTGGGCCGACCTTTTTGCTTCTTTCGCCCTGTGCTCCCGTCTACCATCGGACACTCTCCCGGCTTGTGCTTGGTTCCGCACGTATTGCACGTACTAGCCATTTCGTTTCACCTCCTTCCTTCCGAGCCGCCCTCGGGAAGGGAATACCGAGGACGACCCGCATGGAAGGACCTACTGGGTCCAGCCGTGCTGTAGGGGGGTCTGGTGGATAGTGTCCGCAGCACGACGCGTTCCAGCAGCGCAGCTGTGTGTCGGCGTGCGCTGGTAGTCGTGGTCGTATGCGGCTCTGTGGACCTTGCCTTCCGGATCCGGAGGCTCGTCCTCGTGGTAGGCCGTCTCTGCAGGTCCGCAGGACTGCGAGTCAGCGTCTTCGAGGAGTTCGTCTCGAATTCGCTGCCAGTCTTCGACACGGAGGACTACAGCCAGGAGATCCTGGTCGTTCATGACATGCGCTCGATCTTGAACCAGGCACCAGGCTCCATGCTGTCTATCAGGAGCTTGATAGCTGCCAGCTGTTGGTTCGGATCGACAGTCATGGTGTGGACCTGCTCCTGACGGTCTGCAGGACTGTAGATCGTGACCCTGAAGTCCTTCATGACTACAGGTACCACTCGCGCAGGTCGATCGACACGACGCTGCCCTTGCGGACGACCGAGATGCGGAACTCGTTGTTCCTCACAGGGAAGCCGACGAACTTGCGCTCGCCGTACTTCTCGTCGTCGCCGTCGATCTTCTTGATGAACCCGAGCTCGTCGAGCGAGCTCCAGAACATCTTGATGTCGTCGGCGTCGTTCCACGCCTGATTGACCTGGGCCGTCTTCTCGGCGATGAAGACGAAAAGATCGGTCGTGGCGGGCAGACGAATGCCCTTCGGAGCTGGCTTCATCGCCTGCACGGTGTCGTTGCCGATGCTCTTCATTTTTTGGTCTCCTCGACCCTTGACCGGACGTTACCGGTGTACCTGACCTAGTGTCAGGCATCCGTGCTGAAGCTGGGCGATTCAGCACGAATGTCCATCACCAGTCGTGAAGACAGAGCGGGCAGAACCCGATATCATCGACCGTGTCACCTTTTAGCACCACGATCGAGTTCGGAAGAATCTGACCTTCCTCACCGACTTGCTTAAGCATCTTCTGGAAAGCTTCCCTGATAGCCTCGTCGTTCGGGTAGCTGTGCTCGCATTCGAAGCACACCCTTCCGTCAGGTCTTGCTATCTCGTTTCTGTTGTGGATGTAGCAGTACGTTGAGATGTTTGTGACATACAAGAAGAAGTCCTGGATACGTCCCATAGGATCCAGCTTCGGAACATTGAGTTCGTGCTGCTTTGCTTCCTCGACGTGTTCGGTCCAGAGCTTATCCAGGAATTCCTTGGCTTCCTCGAACTCGTCCATCAGAAGCCTCGATACATGATTAGTTCGTCTCCGGGAAGGAGTTCGAAGATCTCGCCATCGACGAGATCGATGAACGAGTGACCGTGCTTGAGGACGTAGCTGCCCGCGTTCAGCGGCGTCTGTGCGAGTGCACCGTAGGTAGTTACCATGAAGGCCACGCCTCGCGTGATCGGATACGGCATGTGCGGATGAACGTGAAGTTCGTCCGCATAGATCTTGGTCATGTCTCCTAGCGGGCCTTCCTTAGCATCGAAGGCGGCCGCTAGAGCCATAGCCGCGACGTGGAAGTCTCCCCATGGAATCTTTACCGATTCGCCGTCCCTGATAACCTGCGTGTGAAGAGGCATGTTACCCTCCGTTACAGGTTCTCGAAGAATGCGGCGATCGCGTCGGACGAAGCCATCTCGTCCGCCCGACGCTGCTCGAAGACCTGGCAGGCCACCTGAACAGTACCATCGACGTACTCGTCTGGATTGTCCATGATCTTCTCAAGCGTCTCCCACGGAGCCTTATCCAGGAACTCCCTGCTGTGATGCTTCAACGGCTTGGACATCTTGCTTGCTCCCTTCTGGAGGATCTTCCCTCCAGACCGTGCTCCAGAACGGGGTGGATAACTGGAGCACGGACTGCAAGGAAGGTACCCAAGAGCAAGCGTTGTTTCTTTTTATTATATTACACATCCCATTGCAAAAGCTAGTCTCCAAGAGCAAGATCTTTTTGGCCTTCCTGATTCTGGCGACCACGGCAAGATACGCCCTCGCGGAACGTATCTCACCGTAGTGGTCAGGACTTGACTTCCTAGAACCGATCGAATATCTCCCGGTAGCACTCCTGTGACTCGAACCACTGGAATACCCGCATCGACCGGAGAAGTTTCCCTCGGAATATCACGTGCCTGCGTCCTTGGAAGTAGTACACGTGATGGTGCTTTCCTTTGAAGGACTGCAAATCACGTTGTTCAGGCATCGCGTGACACCTCCTCTCCTAGTGCATCCTGTCTCGCATCTCGGTCAGCTGGTCTCCTGATGTGGTGAAGATCTCGTCGTCACCGAGGAACCTTACTGCGTAGGTGTCGTCGCCGAGGACTTCGTCGATCTGGACAGGTGCTGAGAGTGCCTCGACGTCCTTGACGTGATAGATCGCCCTGTCGCCGGCCTTAAGGTCAGGCATCTTCCTCATCCTTCTCGATCTTGTTCCGGAGGTCCTCCCTGATGAGGTCTTCAAGTCCTGCAGCATCGCCCTTAGGCAACGCTGCGATAGCGTCACGTACCTTAGCATACCCGTCGTAGGACACCTTGCATGACGGGTGATACGAGCCGTCCTCGAACTGGATAACGTCTTCGAGGAGCGTGTACATGATTGGCTCGTCTAGTCCGCACCAGTTACACTCCAAGGGCTTGACCATCTTCGGCCTTCCCTTCTACTTCTTCTTTCGCAAGATACTCGTGCTCAGGGCAGAGTATCCAGCGTGTCGTGAGCGGAATTCGCAGTCCGCCCATTTCTAGGACCGCACTCTGGTACTGATCGTAGTACCAGAACATCCCGTCTGGATGAACTGTCTCGAACCAGCTCGGGTAGTGTTCGTCGTCATCGATGAAGCAGTGCGGACCGGAGCGAGCTCCTAGCCAGCACGCCTCAATTATGGCGACCTTCTCCTTGGGAGTCACATTGTTTCCCTTCTTTCCGGACTGACGTCCGCGACGACGATCGAGCCGTAGCTCGATCGCCATCGTGATCGTCAGATGAAGTGGTCACGCGTTCCGTGATGGTCTTCCGCGCGCTCGTGCCTGCCGCGCGCCTCTTCCTCTCGCGCGTCCTTGAAGTTCCGCGCGATGCGGTCGTCCGTCAGAACCATGTGGACGATCTCAGCGTAAGGCTCGAACATCCCGTCGAGCCTGTGCGCGTCCTGGATCTCGTGAACGACGTCCGCGAGAACCTTGAGGACCTTGCGCCGGTCTTGGTCCGTGAACTCGCGTGCGCCCTCGAGGGCATTGAACTGGATTCCCATTTTTCCCTTCCCCGAACACCAGCTTGGCGTCCGCGACAGTCGATCGAATCTGGGCACTCGATCGACCATCGTGGGCGTCAGGCCTGCTGGTTCTTACAGGCTTCGTCCATTTCTTTCATGCCCTCCATTGCCAGGAGGATTCCGCCGTACGCGAGCTCCCACCGAAGCAGGAGCTCGCGGAACCAGCGCTTCATGTGAGCCACAAGGCGCAGCTGGCACACCTGTACTCGCCGGGATCTAGACCGACACCGATCCAGTTGACTGTCTCGCACGTTCCGCACGCGTATGCGAACTCGACTAGCTGGCTGAACTCTTCGGCGACGATCCTGATATCGGCAGTGACCGCGTCACCTTCGACGTTCACGAACGTAACCTTATGGAACGTTGCGATCACGTCGCCGTCCCCGTAGGTCGTGTCCTCGATCTGAGGCTCCTCCGAAACACCTTCACGAATCACTCGTGTGCCGTGAGGGTATCCGAAGTGCACGCACACTTCGGCACACTCAGGCGGTATCGGGGTTGTCGGACTATCAGTCCGCTCCTCGTTGTCCATTTCTTGGCTCCCTTCCCGGACTGAATGTCCGCGGCAGCCGATCGAGCGACACTCGATCGACCACCGTGAATATCAGTCTTCGAGGACCTCGTGCATTACGTTCAGAAGCATCTGCACGGGATCTTCAGAGAAAGGTACCGGAGGACACTCGATCGTACCCGCACGTGCATGAACGATCTCGCCGTCCATGTTCTCCTGGACTCGTGCGCCGCATTCTTCACATGTGCTCATGTCGACTCCTAACGGTTGGCCCGAATGTACGCTGCCAGCTCCAGGCTGACTCGTACCTTGTCGCCGTTCTTGTACTTGAGGGTTCGTCGACTGTGTTCGCCTTCGTAAATCACACGGTACCAGCTCGTCCCTTCGTATGCCGTGTCTACGACTGTCCCTACTCCAGGGACAATATCGCCGACACGCAGCTGCGTTCCGTAGACCTCGTCGTTCGCACGCTCGGTCTTCAGCGACCCTACGATCCAGATCTCGAATGCACCGTAGCGATCGTCCCAGGACGAAACGTAGTGTGCTGTGCTTGGTCCGGTGCCTCGTGACAGATAATGCTGCCACTCGAGCAGCGGCAGGACGTCTTGTGCCAAGCGGTTGGCTTGAGCCTGGCACCACTCCTTGCCTGCATCGACGTTGTCGACAGTTCCGACAGGCTTGGCTCCGCGATCGTCTGGACACCACATGACGATAACGGTGCTCATGACTTCTTGGTCCTTTCGTCCGTGAGACGAAGCGCCTTGGCTGCCTCTCGGAATCCGTTCATCGCTTTCGTAAGCGACGAGTAAGGCTGTTCGGAGAGCTGAACATCGCAGCTCGCGTCCCTGATGATCTCGTCCCTGCGGAAGATCCACCACCGCTTGCTAGTGTCGTCGGACCGCAAGTAGTACTCGGTGTTACCCTTCCAGCAGTATAGGGTGTTGCTGTAGCCGCGACACCACGAGCCTGCACGCTGTCGAGTGAAGTCGCCTCCGTAAGGAGGAATTGCTCCGGTCATGGTCTTTTTCCCTTCTAACTAGACCGCGCGGCACACCGAACGAATCCGGTGCACCACGCCGCTTAGTCAGCGTGATCACTTCCAGTATCTTTCTCCTAGGTCTTCATGCTCCGTCCAGCCGAACAGGTCATCAACCTGACCTTCCGGAGTTTGGATCCAGCAGTGTTGATATCTGCGTCCATCAGGAGCCACTGCCCATCCGTACCTCAAGGTGCCTGGACGACCGCTCCGAAGTTCGCGAACGTGCGCGTCCTGACAGTTGAGACCATCGATTTCGAATCGACCCTCGACCATCAGTCGAACACGGACTCGAGCTCGAACAGACATTCCCAGATCTCGGCGAGCGCTTGATACAGGAACTGCAGATCCTCGGTCGCAGTGTACTTGTTGTCGGTGACCGTGTCGAGCGGGATCTGTCCCATGGCCCACGTGACCTGACTATAGGTTAGGCCTGCAGCCTCGTAGCCCATGTTCCTGTAGATGTCGCCGTGAAGCTCTTGCGACTTCTTCAGGAGCTTGGCCCTGACCTCCTGGTAACGAATCCGATCGAACACGAACTGCTTGTGTTCGTCTTCGTAGGTATCCGGCTTGCCCTGAATCGGCGCCGCGTACAATTCGCACCACATTTGCGTGTTGATGCCCAACTCGAACGTTGCCGTTCCGCGCTTGTGCTTCTTGACCAGCTTCGTGGTCATGATTCTCCCTTCTTGATCCTGAACGGATCAGGCAGCGCACCGAGGTTCTGGGCTCCTCGGTGCGCCACCTCACTCGTTCAGGTCACCCTAGCAGGCGCTGCTGTGCGTGACCGTATGGGTGTACGTGCCCTTGGCGGTCCACGCGTCCCGAGTCTCGATCTTGGTCCAGCACGGGTACGTCTCCCACTTGGTCCAGGAGAACGTCGAGTGGGCGCCGGTCGCCGACTGCGTCGTGCCGACCTCGGTCTCGGTGTAGTTCTTGCCACATCCCCACTTGTGCGTGACGTAGTTGCTGGTCGCCGACACGTGATGCGTGACCTTGTCGGTGCACGTCGTCAGCGTGCTCGCGTTTGCCGTCCCGCTGAACGCGATCGCGCTTCCGGCGACAGCAGCGAGGGTAGCTCCGGTGGCGATGATGCTGCGGATCCTCATGACAGTTCCCTTTCTGGGTTCCTTTTTGATCGGACTGAATGTCCGCGACAACTGATCGAGCCGAACTCGATCAGTCATCGTGATCGTTCAGGCGTGCAGGAACTCTGCGTTCGTTACTCCTTGGGCACTGAACAGCACGTTGGCTGCTATTCCCATGGCCTCGGGCGTGTCGAACTCGACACGAACGACCTTAGTGTAGGCAGGCTCGGTGTCCGTCGCCGCCACGAACATCGTTACGACCATTTCGTTCATTGTTCCGTTTCTCCCTTCGGGTTAGGTACCCGCAACGACCGACCGTAACCGATCATTGTGGGAACCTAACTAGCTCCCTGTTGCGCTTGCTGCTAGAAACTTTGTTCCGCGGTGAGCGCTCCTAGTTTTGCTGCTAGGATTCCGGGTTTGCTGCTAGGATTCCGAACGTATTTAGTTACTGTTTTTTTTTTTAGCAGGCTCGGAACGACTTGTAACTGTGTGTACGATTCTCAGGTGAGTCCGTGAACTTCGTTCCTAGCTTCGCAACCTTCGCTCCGTTGTAGAAGTTTGGCGCCTGATACACTGCGCGCACGTAATCGCTCGGTCCGTTCATGCCTCGTGTCGGTACGCGATCTGAGTGGCGCTTCGAAGCTCGCCTTGCCGGAACTTCACTCTGCTTCAGGTCACGCGGCCGAATCGTGTTGTCTTCGTCTTCGGCTCTAATCATGCTGTCGAGAGCAAATAGCGCTGCCTGCAACGCTTTCGCGTCCATGAACTTCTCCTGTTCCGTATTTACTTAGGTGACTACTTTTAGTAGTTTTTTCTTTTATTATATCACAAGTCCGATTGTGAAATCTAGTCGCCAGACGAAAGATTTCTGGGCTCACTTTTTGTAGCCTATTCGCAGTTGCTACAGGTGCCTGTGAGCGGAAGCTGAGGGGCCTAGGCAACGCTGGAGCCTTTCAGCTCCAGCGCCACCCTCCGGCTTCAGAGCCCGTAGCCGCCCGCCATGATCGCGGCCGACAGGATCAGTACCCAGACCGTGATCCAGGCGATGGTCTTGTTCGACATTGCAGTTCCCTTCTTGTACAGGCCTGACTGGCCTGGGCCGGGCTAGGACCTCGTGGCCCTAGCCCCGCCCTCCGGGGTCAGGCGTTCTTGGCGTTGAAGGCCCTCATCCAGGCGTAGAACGACTCGGTGTCGACCTGCTTGCGGCCGTCGGCGGCCTGAGTGATGACGAACTTGCCCTTCCGGGCGTACGAGTACAGCATCTGGGGGGTGACCGGCGGGAGGCCGAGGTCGGCGCGCTCGTCGTTCATGACCTTGTGGGCCTGGAAGGGCGTGAAGACGTAGGGCCGCTTCTCGGCCTTGAGGGCCTTGCCCGGCTTCGCAGCCTTGAGCGCGGCGAGCTCGGCCTGGGCCTCGGCGAGAGCAGAGCGGTAGTCGTCGAGAGTCGCGGGACCGGTGGTGATAGCGTGCATGACAGTTCCCTTCGGGACGGGCCGGCGAGGCGCCGCGCGAGCGCGCGCCCCTTGCTGCCGGTCGATTTTTTCTTATATTTATATATTATCGTATACCCTGAGAGCAAAGCAACGGGTTTTTTGCATCAGTTTTATATATTTTTCTCGTCATGTTTGCATCGCTTACGCATCGAATCTTAATCGAATCTTAATCGAATCTTAATCGAATCTTAATCGAGGACTCATCGACTCTTAATCAGTCGCTCATCAGGCCCACATCGAGGCCTCATCGAACGCCCATCTAGGCGCCATCGACTGCCCATCGAGGCTCCATCGACTGCGCATCAGTCGCTCATCAGGCGCGCATAGAGCATCTATCGGGGCATCTTCGAATATTCATCAGGGCATCATCGAGGCATCATCGTGGCATCATCGACTCTTCATCGGAAGAGCATCAGGCGCTCATCGGGGCCGCATCACAAGTTCACGGCGCAGAAA
>Ga0181522_10000606_pt1 | contig 25506 bp, 18 predicted proteins | sample PEATcosm2014_Bin_27_FD_121103 | JGI IMG/M metagenome (GOLD analysis project Ga0181522, IMG submission 121103) | Peatland microbial communities from MTU Mesocosm Facility, Houghton, MI, USA - PEATcosm2014_Bin05_10_metaG | ecosystem: Environmental > Terrestrial > Soil > Wetlands > Peat | place...
CCGAATTCATTCACCACGGAGCGCGGCTTTTTGGCGATGTTCCCCGGTGTGTCGTTTGCATGGAGAAAGTAGTCCTCCGCGTTGAATAGGGAGCCGTTCCAGATCTCATAGAGATCGCCGTGGAACGCGTTGGTCCCCGACTTGGTGAAGTAGTTCACCTGCGAGGCGCCATAGCGACCCTGATCGACAGAGTAGGAGTTGGTGTTTACCGTCGCCTGATCGACCGCGTCGAGGCCGATGACCAGGTTCGTCGCCAGACCGATATTCAATCCCAGCCAGGGATCGTTCGAGTCGTAGCCATCGAGGATGTAGCCATTCGAAGTCGCAGGCAGGCCGTTGAATTCTACGTTGCCATAACCGCCCGCGGCCTTGGCGTCGCTTGAGGAGCCTGCAGTATTCATCAAGGCGCCCTGCGAGAATTGGGTGAGATACGTGAGGTCCTGTCCCGGATTGGGCAAGCTGGCGATGGTCTTCGCTTCCAGCGTGGTCGCGGAATTCGGATTTTCCAGCGACAACAGGCCCTGATCGCCCTTCACTTCGATCGTCTGCACAGCGGCGGAGAGAGTGAGATTGAAGTTCAGCGTAACGGTGCGTCCCACTTCGACAGCAACCGGCCGTGACTTCTGCGTTGCGAAGCCGCTGGCCCGAACTGTCACTGTATAGGTTCCCGGATTCACCTGGGAAAAGAGGAATTGCCCCTCGCCATTGGTTCCTTCCGCGCGCATAGCCCCCGTGTCGACATCGGTAGCTGAAACTTCGGCATTGGGCAGTGCCGCGCCCGACGCATCCGCTACCGTTCCGGCGATGGCGCTCGATGTGCCGCTCTGCGCAACCAGGCTGCCGCAGTTAACCGAAGTTAACAAAAGCGAGAAGGCCAGAAGGCACCGGTATGTTCTTTTGCGATTCGTTGCAACCTCCGGGGAATCTCGGGAAGATCGGGAAAAGCCCCGAGAAATCTCAGCGACCCATCGCTGTCTGCACAAGCAGCCAAACGTTGAGCACCACAATCACCGCCGCGGTGAGCCATGCCAGCCCCTGCAGCCAGCGGCCGTTCGTAAACTCGCCCATCTTCCTGCGGTCGCCGGTGAACATGACCAGAGGAATCACGGCGAAGCTCAACTGGAAGGAGAGAATCACCTGGCTCAGGATGAGCAGCTTTTCGGTTCCCTGCTCGCCCATGAGGGCTACCACGATGATGGTGGGAATGATGGCCAGGGAACGCGTAATCAACCGGCGCAGCCAGGGCGAAAGGCGGATATGGATGAAGCCCTCCATCACCACCTGGCCGGCCAGGGTTCCGGTAATTGAGGAGTTCTGGCCGCTAGCCAGCAGAGCGATGGCAAACAGGGTGCTCGCTCCGGTCACACCGAGAAGCGGGCTCAGCAGCTTGTAGGCGTCCTGAATGGCGGCAACCTCGAAGTGCCCGCTGCGGAAGAAGACCGCCGCGGCCACGATCAGGATGGCGGCGTTGACGAACAGGGCGATCGTGAGGGCCAGGGCCGAGTCGACGTTGGCCAGATGAACAGCCTCACGCTTGCCTTCCGGCGTGCGCTTGTAGCGGCGGCTCTGCACGATCGACGAGTGCAGGTAAAGATTGTGCGGCATCACGGTTGCGCCCAGAATGCCGATGGCAATGTAGAGCATGGCGGGGTTGGAAACAATCGACGGCGAGGGCAGGACAAGATTGCGCAGGATCGGCCAATAATCCGGGCGGGAAAGGAACATTTGCGCGCCGAAGAGCGCAATGATGGTGCCGATAAGCGCGATGACGAGGGCCTCAATGTAGCGGAATCCCCAGCGCTGGAGCATGAGGATGAGAAGAACGTCCAGGCCCGTGATGAGCACGCCATAGAAGAGCGGAATGTGGAAGAGCAGCTCGAGCGCAATGGCCGATCCGATGACTTCGGCGAGGTCGCAGGCTGCAATGGCGACTTCGGCCATGATCCAAAGAATGAAGCTTGCAACGCGGCCGTAGCTTTCGTTGCAAAGCTGCGCCAGGTCGCGCTCCGTGGCCACGCCGAGCTTGAGCGAGAGGCTCTGCAGCAGAATCGCCATCAGGTTCGAGAGCATGATGACGAACAGGAGGGTGTAGCCGAAACGGGAGCCGCCGGCGATGTCGGTGGCCCAGTTTCCGGGGTCCATATAGCCCACAGAGATGAGGAATCCCGGACCCAGAAAGCCCAGCAGCCGACGCCAATAGTACGGCGAGCGGGAGATGCGCACGCTCGAATGAACCTCGGGCAGGGAGGGTTCGGTGAGCACGGTTCGGGTTACGACTTCTGTAGGCATAGATTTATGGGGACGAGAGCCCGCGAACGCCCTCAACCACAGTATGCCACAGTTTATTAAGCAAGGTTAATGATTTTTTTTAGATTAAATTACGATGACCGTTCCGGACGTAACCAGACGGCTTCAGCAGCCGGGCGGCCGAGGATTGCATTCCCCGTAGGTAGATCGATTAAAACGGTTTGGTCGTAATTCTGGCTCACGACACGCAGGCTCTTGCCGGGACCGATGCCGGCGGCGTGCAGAAACTCAAGCAGCTTGGGATCGCGCTCGTGGAGGCTAATGACGTTGTAGCGCTTGCCGGCGACGGCCTGGGAGAGCTGCATCTCGCCGCGCCGCTTACGCTCGGTGGGATTGACCGGCAGGACCGCGTTGCCATGCGGGCAGGCGCCGCCTTCGCCGAGTTTTTCCTTGAGCTTGGCCTCGAAGGCAGGCGAAACCGCGTGCTCCAGCCGCTCAGCCTCCTCGTGAATCTCGTGCCACTCCATTCCGAAGACTTCGCTCAGCATCCGTTCGATGAGGTGGTGGCGCAACGCCGTGCGGTAAGCCATTTCGCGGCCCGCCGCGGTGAGGCGAACGATGCCGTCGTCGCCTACCTTTACGCAGCCGTCGCGCTTGAGCCGCTTAACCGCCATGGTGACGGCCGGCGCGGAAACCTCAAGCCAATGCGCAAGCATGGCCGGAATCACCTGGCGGCCCTCGGCCTCGGCCTCAAGAATGGCCTTGAGGTAGTTCTCTTTCGAAACGTGGATGGAGTCTTTCATGGCTGCGCTGGAGTTCAGTCTATACGCAGGTGTCAGGTTTCAGTGGTCAGGGTTCAGGGTTCGGGGGGTGAAAAGATTCCGGTTTTAAGCGAAGATTTGGGCGGAAAAGAGATTTTTGACGCGAAAACTCCACGTTTAAGCGAAGAGATTTCTGGAATTCAGCGCATCGAGGCGTTGGAATTTCGATCAAAGCTACGCATTGAAGCGATGATCGCAGCAAAATAAATTGCATTTGGCTTACATTGTGAACTCAAGTTTGCCGATCATTATGCGGGTTTGCGCTGCGGTGGATGTGTCAACCGGTAAACAGTGGACGGTGAACGGTGGGCGGCAGCCAGCTGCCAGCTCTGCGCACGGGTGTGCGCCGAGGGAGTGGTTAGTGATTAGTGATTAGTGGTTAGTGGTTGGTGGGTGGTTGGGGGTCGAGATGGAGTGGGCGATGAGGGCGATGGAGCGGAGGGTGTTGCTGAGGAAACTGGACAAGGAGATGCGGTATTACCGGCTGGCAGCGAGGGAGGAGAATTTGACCAGCGAGCTGCTGCGAACGGTACGGAAGGTGCTGCGCGTACCGATGAAAGAGATGGCGGAAAAGATGGGAACCGTGGAGTCGACAGTTTTCCAACTGGAAGGGCGGGAGGGTACGGGGTCGATCACGCTGCGGTCGCTGGAGCAGATGGCTGAAGCGATGGGTTGCAAAGTGGTGTACGGGGTGGTTCCGCTGAACGGGAAGACGCTGGAGCAACTGGCGGAGGAGCGGATGTGGAGGGATGCGTTGGGCAGCGGGGTTAACGGGGCTAGCGGAGTTAGGCGCAAAGAAAGTGGCGTGAGACGTGGGCCGATGGCGGAGATTGTTGCAACGAGCAGGACGGGCAAGCGGAAGGGCAGTAGAGCTGGGAAGACAGCGGGGTTGCCGGAGCCAGCTGAGTTAACGGGGTTAGATGCCGTGGCCGGCGAGGGGAGCGGAACAGGAAAGACGCAGAAGAGGAAGGTGAAGGGGTACGGGGTGGACCGGTTGCGGAGGGCGGCGGAGCGGCGAATGGCGGAGGGCAGCGAGGCGCTCGCGCAAGCGCTGATGGAGAACGCGATCAAGGGGAAGCTCGAAAGCGTGAAGATCCTGATAAAGCTGGCGGAGGAGGAGAAGGCGCGGAGGGAGGAGGAGAGAGAGGAAGAAACGCCGGGGTTTGCCGATATTCTGATTGGCTCCGTGGCGAGGGTTGGAGAGGTGTGGGATGGGCAAGAGTGGAAGAAGCTGGCGAAGGGGATGACTCTCCATGAGGCGCTGAAGGCGTATACGCCTGTCAACAAGTACGGGGATGTTTTGGAGAAGGCGGCGTGAGGAAGGCCGGGGGCAGGGACCCAAGTGCCAGGGACCAGGGACTGAGGGACTGCCGTGTCACCGGCCAACCGGAGGCAACGTGGGCGCGATCAAGTTAGGGACGGATAGGCGATCTCAGCGACAGTAAGGGGGAAGTTGCCACTCCGGCTCCTGACGGATCACGCCTTCGTCCATGCAGGTACTGCTTTCGTCAGCCATTTGTTCCGCGTACGCGGTGCTGGGATCACCTGGGTAGCCGCCTGGGGGAGTCCAGCCCATCGGCGGTAGCGGTGGTGTCGCGGGCTGGAGAATGGCCTTGAGCGAAGCCTGGGACGGCGCGTAACTGGAGAGTACTGCCTCTGCTGTGGCGCGTTCCTGAGCGGCGAGAGAGGCCGGAATTACGGCGGTCATCCAGAAAAGCTTGTAGACGCCGTTGGTGTCCATCGGCAATGAACAGAATCGCGACTCGAAATTCGATGCGCCTTTCGCGTTTGTCTGAGTCCCGAGGAAGATGCCGCACTGAGCGATGTTGCCAAGCGGCACTGATGTGGCCGAGGTCACGCTGACGCGCTCCGTCGGATCACCTGCGGCGGCGGCCGCCTGCTGCCAGACTATCTCGTACTTTTGGGCGATCGAGTCTTGGTTTGGAATCGTCATCGAAATCATGCCGTTTGCCTTTTGACCGGGCTGGAATGGGCCGTTCTTGACGAACAGACCGTTTCCGAGCGAGATCACCTCGCCTTTCGGACCGGACATTTGAATAACGGCATTGGCGGCCTTGGTCACCTTCCACCCGGCGGGGACGCCGACGGTCGCGCTCTGATCGGGCGCTGAGTAGGTTTGCAATGAGGCGGGCGCAGCAGGTGTTGATTGCTGCGCGATGGCCAGCGAAGTGCCGGCGATCATGCTTGCCGCGAGGACGGCGAAGTTCAAGAATTCGGTACCGTGTTTCACCCGCATAGGGATTTCCATCCTTTCGTCCCGAGGGGAATGTCTTCCGTTTCGCAACTGTATCATGCTGGAGACTTTGCGAGTCAATGAGAAATTGTCCGCCGACCGCTGACAACAGTACCACGGGGTGCTATATCACCATGCTGGGTCCCGCCGAAGCCGGCATGTCCGATTGACTCCGCCCGGCTTGTTGTTAAGGGTGGGAAGAAAGTTCAAAGTTCCCGGGTTAGGGGAGAATCACCGGCTATTCGGAAGTTACTCGAGTTTTCGACCGGTCGATGCTGGCAGACGTCCGGGAGTTTCGGGGCGGATGTCGGCCGTGGGCTATAGTCCGCGTTTAATTTTGGAGCGGTTGCGTCAGTCGTGGCCTGAAACAAGGCGGATGGGTTGACTTCGTACGAACCCACTCCTCGCCAGAAAGAGGGCGAAGGATGGGGCACCCATTTTCGTGGTGGATGAAGCGCGCGAAAGACAACCGCAAATCCTGCGTTGCGCTCAGGATGACAGCGGATCGATTTCATAGGAATCGAGCCGCTATCACTTCACGCGGACGGTCGGCTCGACGGATAGACCGGGGCGGAGCTCATGATGCGGGTCTTCATTGGCCAGGTCAGTGAAGTCGATGCGCACCGGAACGCGCTGGACGACTTTGACGTAGTTGCCGGTGGCGTTCTCGGGCGGGAAAAGCGAGAGAACCGAGCCGGTGGCTCCGCCGATCTGCGTGACGCGGCCGCTATAGTTTTTGCCGGTTGCGTCGACGTGAATCTTGACGGACTGGCCCGCCTGCATGTGCTTAAGCTGCGTTTCCTTGAAATTTGCAGTGATCCAAAGGTCCTGAAGCGAGACCAGGGTGAGGAGATTCTGGCCTGCGGCGAGGTTCTGATCGATCTCGACGCTCTTGCGGGTGATGATGCCGTCAGCGGGAGCGACGATTTTGGTGTAGCTGAGGTTGAGTTTGGCCTCATCGAGCTGCGCCTGAGCCTGCTGGACCAGGGCGTCGGCCTGCTTGGCGCGAGCGCTCTGCGCCTCCACTTGCTCCGGTCCGGTTTCGGCAAACTTCAACGACGCCTGCGCTTGCAATTCCCTCTCGTGGGCGAGGCGGACGCCATCGGCAGCGGCCTGCTCGTTGGCGAGCGCGTCGGCCAGCGACGCTTTGGCGGCGTCGGCGGCGGCAACGGCGGCGTCGAACTGCTGCTTGCTGATGACGTCCTTGGCGACGAGCGGTCTATAGCGTTCCAGATCCGACTGCGCCTTGGTGTTGTTGGCCGCTGCCTGGGCGACGAGGGCATGCGCCGCCTCGAGTTGCTTTTCCGCCTGCGCCACCGCTGCCTGCGTGCCGCTGACATCGTGGCCAGCCGAGCTCAGATTGCTTCCCGTATTCACCGTTGTGATGGGCACGTTGACGCGGGCCGCCGCGGCATTGGCCTTGGCGCTGGCCAGAGCCGCCTCGGCGTTTTCAACGGCAACCTGATAGTCGCTGGGGTCGAGTTCGACGATCGGGTCGCCCGCCTTCACGGTCTGGTTCTCTTCCACATCCACTTTCAAGACCTGACCGGCGACACGAGCGCTGACCTGAATGAGGTGGCCGTTGACCTGCGCGTCGTCGGTATTTTCACTGTAGGTGGAGTGCCACCAGACGCCGAGGGCGACGAGCGCCACCACCAAGATGGCGACAATGATCAAGCCTCTGCGGCGTGACCGCGGGGCCTCAACTTCGGTCTCTGCGGCCGATGCGTTGGGTTCCGGTGTTGGAGTTGGGGTTGGGTCCGCCACGTTCACTTCCCTCCTAAGTATTTCTTGTAGTCCAGCCCGTCTCCTAGGGCGCGGGCCAGGCTGAGCTTGGCTACGTTATCGCGGTAGAGGCTGGCGACGTACTGGCTGTCGGCCTGAGCAACGGATTGTTGGGCTTGGCTGACGGCAAGGTTGTCGCTGACGCCGTTGGCGTAGCGCTCCTGCGCCTCTTTGAGTGCTTCGCCGGCCAAATCCACGCTGGAGCGTGCGACTTCGACTTGTTTTTGCGCCGCTGCGATGTCGAGCAGCGCGTCGCGCACGTCAGCTTCGATCTGCGCATTCTGGTCGCTCAACTGCGCCTGCGCGGTGTCGAGGCTCGCCTGGGCCTGCTCGGCCTGACCGCGCAAGGCAAATTCATCAAAAACCGGCACGCTGAGCGCAGCGGATGCATCGACGGTGCCGTGCGAGTGGGCGAGGGTGGTGCCGATGTCACCGTAGTCGGCGTCCGTTTCCACGGTTGGGAACCGCGCCGCGGTTGCCGCCTTGCGCTGATCCTTCGCGGCGGCGGTTTCCTCGACGAGCGCGGCGAGATCCTTGCGATTCGCTTTGGCTTGCTGGATGAGCGCGTTCGCGTCGAGCTGGTCGAAGGGCGCGTAGGGCGCGGTGTCGGTGAGATTGAAACTTTGCGCCAGAGGCAGGCCGATCGTGCGTGCAAGAGCCAGCTTGTCTTTCTCGAGCGAGTCCTGAGCCGCGATCAACTGCTGCTCCAGAGATTGGTAATCGACGCGGGCACGGAGCTCGTCGAGCAGCGGCGCCGTGCCAGCCTGGTGATTGTCGACGGCCTGGTCAAGCGAGACCTTTGCTGTCGAGACCTGGGCCTGGACGCTGCTGACGTTGGTCTGATCGGCGAGAACAAGAAGATATGCGTTGCCGACGGTGAGGATCACCATATCGCGAGCATCCTGAGCCGACAACTGCGCGGCAGCAAAGTTGTGGCGCGAGGCGAGATAGTTGCGCAGCGATTGAACGTCGATCAGCGACCAGGCGAGCGAGGCGCGGACGTCGGTATAGCCGAACGGCCCGATGATCTTGGGAAAACCGGGGATGCGCAGGCCTTCGGCGGGCAGATCAACTTGCGATGCTGTTTCCCTGGCGGTGAAGTCGATGGAAGGAAGAAGCGATTGCAACTGGCTGAGGCGCGCGGCGCGGGCTCCGGCGGTCTGGGTGCTACTGAGAATGATCCCCAAATTCGATCGCAATCCGCGCTGGATGGCGTCATCGAGCGACAGATCGATGGGCTGCGCGGAGGGCTGGCCCTTGGTCACGCCGCCTTGAAAATCGGCAGCCGATGGCGGCGATGGCATCGGGGGTGGCGGTACGACGGACGATTGCGCGGCCGCACCCCGGCCAAGAAGGCAACCGCACAAGGCGAGAGCCGCGGCGCAGAAACGGATTGGGGTTTTGATGGATTTCTTTGGCAATTTGGACCTTGCGTCAGAACGGTGAATGCGGGCGCCCCAAAATGGACAACCAAGAGATTGATGCGCTGCAGGCGCAACGCGGTTCTTAAATCTAGTGTATCGAATGCGGGGGCGCGGGCGGCGTGGGGGCTGGCGCCGACCAGGTCACATGCAGTCTGTGTACCCCGAATCTACCCTCGGAGGGGAGATGGCGTTTCCGCTGCCGTCGACATCAATTTGTATCTGGATAATGGCCGCGTCCCCACATCCGAAGATGTGAGGACAACCAACGTCCGTTCCGGTCCCGACAATTCTCCCCGGCATCGAGTTCTTGCTGAAGGATGCGTTGAGGCCGTTCTCTTCGAGGAACCGATATATATCTTCTTTCCTCGTTCCAATCTGGATTCGATACTGAGCTTCGCTCTTGATCCTCTGAATACGCGCGTCAAGAGCGGCTCCCCTATGCTCGCAGGCCTGCTCGCTGCGATACCGCCGCACGCCAAAGCAACAAGCCGCTGCGCCGATGGCCACTAGAAGGGCCAGAATCCATGACCTTGCGCGGTTGATCGATCTGGTTGCAGTCATTTCGTTGTGCTTTTCGCAGGCCCTTAATAATTCCTACGGGCTTTGTCCTGTATCAGTTCCATAAGATCAGGTTTCGACCTGGTGAGGGCTCCCCGTGTCGCTGGGCGGCGGAAAGCTGTAGACTGCCAACACAGCGAATTGGACTGGAAAATGGCCAGAAGTACCCAAAAAATCAAGCTTTTCAACGGGCGGGACCACTCCTGGATGCAGTTCAATCGGCGTGTCCTCGAAGAGGCCGAAGACCCGGCCAACCCGCTGTTGGAGCGCGTAAAATTCCTGGCCATTACGGGGTCGAATCTGGACGAATACGTCGAGGTGCGCCAAGCCGGGCTGATGCAGCGCATTGAAGACGGCTATCGCGAGCCCGGATACGACGGCCTGCGGCCCGACGAATCGCTGACCGTTCTGACAGCCGAAATTCACAGCTTTGTGGCCGCGCAATACCACTGCTGGAACAAGCAATTGCTGCCGGAACTGCGCAAGCAGGGGATCCGTCTGTTGCGCTGGGACGAACTCGGCGAGCACGCCCGCGAGTTCGCGCGCGGCTATTTTCAGCGCGAGGTCGATCCGCTGCTGACGCCGATTTCGATTGACCCAGCGCATCCTTTTCCGCGCGTGCTTAATAAGGCACTCTGCCTGGCATTGCTGCTGCGGGCCAAGCGGCGCAGCTCAGGCCCACAGGTGCTGGGAGTGGTGACAGTGCCGCGCGCGCTGGCACGTTTTGTGCGACTGCCCGGCGACCATGGCCACTACGATTACCTGCTGCTGCAAGATCTGATCGAACAGCACCTGGGCGGCATGTACCGCGGGTACGAAGTGCTGGCCTCCGCGTCGTTTCGTGTCACGCGCAACTCCAACCTCTACTTCGAAGAGGAAGAGGCGCGGTCGCTGCTGGAAACGATCCGCGTGGAATTGCATAACCGCCGCAAGGGCGACGCGGTGCGGCTAGAGATCGAAAGCGATGCCGATGCCGAGATCGTGGAGCGGCTACGGGTGAACTTCGAACTGGAAGGAGATCAGGTTTTTCGCTGCGAGGGCCCGGTGAATCTTTCGCGCCTGATGTTCTTCTACGGCGACGTGCAGCGGCCCGACCTGAAATTTCAGCACTTCACGCCGAAGGCACTGGTGTTGAGCCGCAAATCGACCGGAATCTTCGACGAACTTCGCCATCGCGACATCCTGCTCCACCACCCCTACGATGCTTACGACCCCGTGGTCGACTTCATCCAGCAGGGCGCGCAGGACCCGGCTGTGGTGACGATGAAGCAGACGCTCTACCGCACCAGCCACGACTCGCCCATGTTTCAGGCGCTGACCGAGGCCGGCGCCACAAAAGAGGCTACGGTGGTGGTGGAACTGATGGCGCGGTTCGACGAGGCTTCGAATATTCGCTGGGCGCGCAGCATGGAAGACGCGGGCGTGCAGGTCTTTCACGGTGTGGTGGGCCTGAAGACCCACTGCAAGCTCGCGATGCTGGTGCGCCACGACGAGGACGGCGTGACCCGCCGCTATTGCCACCTAGGCACCGGCAACTACAACCCCGACACGGCGCGCTTTTACACCGACCTGAGTTTGTTGACCAGCGACCCGCAGATTGGCGAGCGCGTGCACATGATCTTCAACTACCTGACTGCGCACGCCGAGGTCGACGACTACAGCCCGCTGCTGGTAGCACCGCTGACCATGGCGGAGAGTTTTTTGCGGCTCATCCGCCGCGAGCAAGAGCACGCGCAGGCAGGGCGGCGGGCGCACATCGTGGCCAAGATGAACGCGCTGCTGGAGCCGTCGATCATTCAAGCGCTCTACCAGGCTTCGCAAGCCGGCGTGGAGATCGACCTGATCATTCGCGGGCTGTGCATTCTACGGCCGGGCGTGAAGGGACTCTCGGAACGGATTCGCGTGCGGTCGATTGTTGGCCGATTCCTGGAGCACTCGCGCATCTACCACTTTGCTAATGGCGGCAACGATGAAATCTACCTGGGCTCGGCCGATTGGATGCCGCGCAATCTCTTCGAACGCTGCGAAGTCGTCTTTCCGGTGCGCGATCCCGTGACTCTGGCGCGGATTCACGGCGAAATTCTGCCGGCATACATGGCGGACACGGTGAAGGCGCGCCTGCAACAACCCGACGGCGTCTACATGCGGGCCAGCAAGATGATGAAGGATGTACCGCCCTTCTCAGCTCAGGAATTCCTGATGCAACTGGCTGAGGGAAAGACGGATTTGGAAGCGATTCCCGCGCCGGGGGCCAAATCGCGAGCTAAAACAGCTGAGAAGGCAGAGACAGCAGCGGATTGAAGTCCGGGGTTTACGGCGCGAATTGCACTGGAACGACGTGAATCCCGCTTTGCTTGTATTGAAATTCCAGCGTCAAGGTCCTTGGCGCTGCCTGGCCGCCAACCTGCGCAGGCTTGAACTTCCAGTGGCGGGCAGCTTCGAGCGACTTGCCCGCGAAATACTTACTCGGTCCCTCCGACAGGAGCGCGACACTGGTGACGGCGCCGTTGGCGTCGACCTCGAGTTGCACAGTGACTCTGAGGGTTCCGCTGATAGTCTTCATTGCGCTGGGAACAATGTCGGGCAAAATCTGATTCACTACTCCAGGGTTGATTGTTGCGCTGCTGGGCGCGGGACTCTGATCGACTTGAGGCTGCACCTCGGGCTGGGGCTGTGGAACCGCCGCCGGTACCGGCGTCGAGGGCGGGACGGGCGCTTGAGCGGCATCCGGTGGAGCCGAGGAAGTTGCACCCGGCGAAGTTGGCGGAGCCGGAACTTGTGTTGAACTCGCAACCGGCCTAGGGGCCTGGACCGGGGTTATGGCCGGCGCTGGAGTCGGAGTTGCCGCCGGGACATTCTGAGCTTGCTGAGCGGTCGAAGGCGGCTGCACGCGATGCGAGAGAGCGCTCCAGATCACGATTCCAGCCAGGACCAGAACAACGACGGCAATCAGGGCCGGGACGTGGCTTCTGGCTGGCGAAGCCGCTTCCAGCTTCTCCTGAGAACGCGAAGGAAACTTGGCCGGCTCAAGACGGGCTGCAATTGCCTCAATCGTGATGCGGCGGGCAGGATCCGAGCGCAAACACTTCCGCGCAATGGACGCGAAGGGCTCGGGCATCGATTCGGGCACCGTTGGCTCCGCGCCTCTGGCACGATTCCAATCCGGAGGATACTTGGTAAGCACCTCGACCAGCGTCGCTCCCAGAGACCAGATATCCGCCGGCGACCCGATGGTTCCGAGCTCTGTTTCCGGCGCATCGTAAATCGTTCGCGCCGCTGAGGGGCTGGCGGCGGAACCTACGAAAGAGATGCCGTCGGAGGAGAGCTTCAGGTGGTCACCGGCGGCCATGATGTTCGAGGGCTTGAGGCGGCCATGGACGAGACCCTTGGCGTGCAGATAGGAGAGCGCGTCCAAAGACGGAGTGAGCAGGTCGCGAGTCTCTTGCGGCGTAAGAGGCCGGTCGGAAAGAATCTCCGCCAGAACCTCGTCGGCGAACTCGGTGACCACGAAGAGACACGGGACGCCGTCGATCTGGCAGCGGCCGTGCGTATAAACCTTCATGAGGTTGGGATGAGAAAGGGCTTCAGCCGCTGTCCAGGCAACCTCGCGGGCCTCGGCGCCTTCAGCGTCTGCCGGAATCAGTTTGATGATGGCCTTCTGCCCCGACTCGCTCAACTCGGTAAGGAAGACACCAGCGTCGAAACCGGCGTCCTGGGAGCCACCAAGCCATCGAAGAAGGGGGAATCTGTCGCCGACGAGGCTTCCAACCCACTCGCGGCGGACGGCCGCTGCATTCATGGTTTCGATCATACGACCCGACCTCAAGGATCATCTTAGCCTCGAAAGCGCAGATTAAAGCCGGGTTAACCCACACTTTAGTAAGGGGCGGCGACCGGGCGGACCAGGGCGCTTTTGCCTTTTCTTTCCGTGAGTTCGGAACAAGGCGGGTTGCGGGAACGCCGGGCGGGGAGAAGGAACAGGCCGAAGACCCCAGCGGGCGGCACGGACCGGGATTTCAGCGCCAGTCACCAAGCACAAAAGCACCGTGCCGATTGAACCCCTGCCCATGCGGACGCTGCATCGCGACGCCGAGGGTTACCGGCCGATATGCCCGAGAGCGGATCCGCTGAAAAGCGTCTCCGCACGCTGTACTCACGCCGGCCTCAACCTCCGCGCCTTGAGTCAGGGCAAACGCATCGATTGCGTCAAGGAGGCGGTCGAAACGCTCGCCGCTGCGCGCCGCACCGAACTTCACGTAACAGGTCTTTTCGCCACCCTCAGAACCGGCGCCGTGCATGCAGACGGCGAAGGCGTCCAGAGCGGTGCGGCCTTCGATCAGGATGACCTCTCCGATGCGCTGCGCCAGTACTGCGCGCACCTCATCGCTCAGATCCAATCCACGGCTGATTCTGTTTGTGAGCCGGGCACAGGCTGTGATCGCCTGGTCCCTCTTGCTTCGGGTGAGCGACGAAAGCAAAACCGGAGCCTTGGCTCCCTTTTTCGGTTTTAGCGAAGGCGCCGCCGGCGTACCCTTCATGATGGCCGTGAGATAGCCGGGCCAGTAGCCGAATTTCTGGTAGAGGCCCACATGCTTTGGGCTGTGCGCAAAGGTGAACAAACCTGTATGCTGCACGCCCCAGCGTTCGAAGCCCTTCATCGTGGCCGTCATCAGTTTTTGGGCCACCCCGCGGTTCCAGCATTCGGGCAAGACGGTAAGCGGCCCGAAGAAACCAAACGATCCCCAGCGCGTGATCACGTTCAGGCCGATGAGCTTTCCGTTTTCGCGCGCCGCCAGGACCTTCGTGTTACGCGAGCGCCAACGCGGCGTGATGAAATCCCGGTCACCCATAAACTCGAGCGGGTTAGGAATTCCGAGAAACGTGCCAAATGCCAGGCGCACGACGCGGCCTGCTTCTTCAAGTTCGTTCTCGCGCACCGGCCCAATTTGAACCGATGGGTTCTTTGGCACGATCATCGCTCTCCTTTGGAGTAGTCCGCAACCGTGGGGGAACGCGCGGGCCTGGGCTGCAGACGCGGCCAGTTTAACCCACTACCGCAAACCGGAAGAATTGTATTTGGGAGCGTGCTCCGGATTCGCAATCAGCGGAATGGGAGACACATCGCCCGGTAATTTCTCCTAGAATTAAACGAGTGGCACTTCCCCTTGCACAGCCGCCGATTCGGGATCGCGCCGATTATCCCAGCGAGAGCGCGCGCTGGGTTTTTGATGCGCCAGAACCGGTTGCGCTTTGGCATCTGGCGAGCCTGGATGCTCCCACAGTTGCCGTCGTCTGGTCGCTGGCTTTCGCACGGGCAGGCGGCGTTCATGTCGCAGGCTGGGTTTTGCTGGTTCTGGCCCTGGCAACGTGGTGTTTTTATGTCAGCGATCGCCTGCTCGATGCCCGCGCGGGACTGCAATCTTCGATGCGGGCCGCGCTGCGCGAGCGCCATCTTTTCCATTGGCGTTATCGCAGGTTGTTTTTGCCGCTGGCCATCGCAGCGACATGCCTTGGCGCAGTCATGGGTCTCACATTCGTGCCACCCATTGTGCGAGAGCGAGGGACCGTTCTCGCTGCCGCTGCGCTGGTTTACTTTTCGGGCGTTCACGCGGCGCCTCGGGTGGCGCGATGGAAGCAGTCGCTTCCGAGGTCGGTGAACAAGGAATTTCTGGTGGCTTTGTTGTTCACCGCGGGGTGCATCCTGCCTGCGTGGTCGAAGCTTCACGCGACGGGGGCAACGGAGTTTCCCCGCTGGTGGTTCTGGACTCCAGCCGCCTACTTTGCCGCGCTGGCGTGGCTCAATTGCAGTTGCATTGCGAACTGGGAGTCTGACGGCGATGCTCGCGGAGGCCGCATCGACCAAGACCAATGGCGTGTTTTCGAGCCGCGCATCGGGCGGACGACCCCTCTGCTCAAAGCGCACTTGCTTGCAATTGCGGGGCTGTTGATGGCTTTCGCTGCGAGCGCAGCGCACCCGCGCTCCGCCGGACTGCTGATTGCGGGAGCCGTGAGCGCAATGTTGCTGGGTCTGTTGGAGCACATGCGGACGCACATGACGGCGCTTGCGCTCCGGGTCAGCGCCGATCTGGTTTTGCTGACACCACTGCTGCTTTTTGTGCGATGAATACGACGGTCAATAGTGAACCTGGGGCCGAACCTGGGGTCGAGTACGCTCGATTTGACGCGGAAGCTCAAGTCCCGAACTTCGATCGGATCGCAAAGCTCTACCGGTGGATGGAACTTTTCACGTTCGGCCCGTATCTCGCGCAATGCCGCGCGGCCTTTCTCCCTGAACTCGGGCAGGCCCGCCGGGCACTCATTCTCGGCGACGGCGACGGGCGTTTTACCGCGCGGCTGTTCCGGACTAACCCTTATGTTCAGATCGAAGCCGTTGACGCGAGTTCTGCGATGCTTGACGCGTTGCTGCGGCGCTCAAGAAGGCATACGAGCCGGATTTGCGCATGCTGCGCCGATGCTCGCGATTGGCAACCAGCAAAGCCGCCTTACGACCTCGTCGTCACGCACTTCTTCCTCGATTGCCTGAGGACAGAAGAATGCCGCGAGCTCGCTGCGCGGCTTCGTGACGAGGTCTCGCCCCACGCAGTGTGGATCGTTTCGGAGTTCGCGATTCCAAAGAGCTGGTTTGGCCAATGGGTCGCGCGGCCATTGGTGTGGCTGCTTTATTGGGCATTCGGCCTTCTCACCGGACTCCAACTCCGCAGCTTGCCTGACTATCAAGCGGCCTTGCGCGCGGCAAGCTTTACACTCGCCGAGCGCCGAACCTGGCTGTGCGGATTGCTGACGAGCGAGATGTGGGGCAGCAAAACGTAGATTGGGGGGCGTAGAATTGCGCTGATTTCGTTTTCGATCCGCTCGAACCTTTAGCCATCAGGATTTCAGTCATGAAGAAAAGCCAAATCGCAATTGCGCTCTTCCTGTTCGCGTGCGGGCTCGGCATGGGACAGTCGCAGCAGCAGAAGTATCCATTCAACGATCCATCGCTGCCGATGGAGAAGCGGATCGACAACCTGCTTTCGCTGATGACCATCGACGAGAAGATCGATTGCCTGAGCACGAATACGGGCGTGCCGCGGCTGGGCGTGATGAACTACGGCAGTTCCGAAGGGATTCATGGCGTGGTGCAGCGCGAAGCCAGGGGCAAACGCGAGCCGATCACTACGACGCAGTTTCCGCAGCCGCCGGGGATGGGCGCGTCGTGGGATCCGGATCTGGTGCGCGAGGCGGCGGGAGTTGAAGGCTATGAGGCGCGATTCATTACGCAGACGGCAAAGTACGACCGCCAGATCCTGATGCTGTGGGGGCCGCAGTCGGACCTGGGACGCGATCCGCGATGGGGCCGCAGCGAGGAAGTATACGGCGAGGATCCATTCCTGAACGGGACGATGGCCGTCGCATTCAGCAGGGGATTACAGGGCGACGATCCGAAATACTGGCAAGCGGCGGCGCTGCTGAAGCATTTTCTGGCCAATGAGAATGAGAACACTCGCAACAGCTCGTCGTCGAATTTCGATGAGCGGTTGTTCTGGGAGTACTACTCGGTGCCGTTCCGCATGGCCTTTGTGGACGGCGGCGCGAAAGCGGTGATGGCCTCCTACAACGCGTGGAATGGCACGGCGATGGCCGTGAATCCGATTCTCAGGAGCATCGTTCGCGAGCAGTGGGGCGTGGATGTGATTTCGAGCGATGGTGGAGCGGTGAAGCTGCTGGTGCTTCCGCGCCACCTGTTTCCGGACCAGAAGGCCGCAGTGGTGGCGTGCCTGAAGGCGGGAATCAACCAGTTTCTCGACACCTATAAGGATGAAACCAAGACAGCGCTGAAGGATGGCGAGATTACGGAGGCGGAAATCGACGGGCTGCTAAGGCCGAAGTTCCGCGTCACGATCCGGCTCGGGTTGCTTGATCCGCCGGAGATGGTTCCCTACTCCAAGATCAAAGACTCGCCGGAGCCTTGGAATACGGATAGGGACCGCGATGTAAGCCGGCGGCTGGCGCTCGAGTCCGTGGTGCTGCTGAAGAACGAGGACAACATTCTGCCGCTCGATAAAAGCAAGATCAAGTCGATTGCGGTCATCGGCCCGCTTGCCGATTCGGTGCATTGGGATTGGTACGGAGGCACACCGCCTTATGCGGTCACTCCTTTGCAGGGAATCAAAGACCTGGCAGGGCCTGACGTCAAAGTGAACTACGCCGCCTATGACACGCAGGCAGGAGAGGCCGATGCAATGAAGGCAGCGAGCGAGTCGGATGTGGCTGTTGTTGTGATCGGCAACGATCCCACGTGCGGGCCCGACGAGGCCCACGAGTGGTACAGCACCCCGACGGGAGGTGGCGGCGGCACCCTGCCCTGCACCGTTCCAAGCGACGGCCGCGAAGGCCGCGACCGCGAAAGCATCGACCTGGCGCAGGAACAGATCGTGAAGCAGGTCTTCATCAAGAATCCGAAGACCGTTGTGCTGCTGATCTCGAGTTTTCCTTTCGCGATCAACTGGAGCGAGGCCAATGTCCCCGCCATCCTGACCATGGCGCACGCGTCGCAGGATGAAGGAACCGCGCTGGCAAAGGTGCTCTTTGGCGAATACAACCCGGGCGGCCATCTGGTGAGGACTTGGCCGAAGTCGGCCGACCAGCTTCCGACGAGCATGGACTACGACATTCGCGATGGCTACACGTATATGTATTTCAAAGGCGAGCCGCTGTTTCCGTTCGGCTATGGCCTGAGCTACACGACCTTCAAGTACTCGAATCTGCGGACCAGCTCTCAGGAACTCGCGAAAGACGGCACGGTCACCGTGAGCGTGGACCTGACCAACACCGGAGGCCGCGAGGGCGACGCAGTGGTTCAGATGTATGTGAAGCATCTGGCTTCGAAGGTTGAGCGGCCGCAAGTGGAGTTGGAGGGGTTCAAGCGGGTGACGATCGCACCGAATGAAACGAAGACCGTCGAGATTCCGTTGAAGGCATCGTCGCTGGCCTGGTGGGATGAGAAGCTGCCCGGATTCCGCGTGGAGACGGAGCCAGTTGACTTGATGGTCGGGAATTCGTCAAGCGATATTGAGGCGAGCACGACGGTGAAGGTCCAGTAGGGACGAGCTGCGAAGAGTCGAAGGATTCGCGTCAGGCGCAGAAGGCAACCAGCAATCGCGAAGTAAGAGCCTCGGCCTGCAAGCGCGCAGGTGAATGTTACAAGTCTGTTAAAATAGAGATTCAAGGAGTTCGGCAAGGCTTCGAACACCCCACCGAATCGATCCCCATGATCCTCTATTTGATGCGTCATGCGAACGCCGGCACGATTCGCGAGAACCCAGTTCTGGACCTGAAGCGGGGCCTCGTGAAGGAAGGCAAGGAGCAGTGCATGCTGATGGCACGGGTTCTGGGAGCCCTGAAAGCGCAAATCGACGTAGTGGTATCGAGCCCGTTGAAGCGGGCCAGGCAGACCGCTCAGCTTGTCGGGACAGAGCTGGGATATGACTCACAAGTCGAGATAAGCCCCGCTCTGGGATTGAATGCTAATTTCGCCGATTTCCAGAAGATGCTGGCGAAATACGCCGACCGCGACGGGGTTCTTGTTGTTGGACACAACCCCAACATCTTCCAGTTTCTTGGCCGGTTGATTACGGGGAACGGAGGGGCCGCTATCCGCATGCGCAAGGGATCGATTGCGCGGGTGGATATGGAGCGGCATCCGCCGCGGCTCCAGTGGCTCCTGGATCCGCGCACGGCACGGTCAATTTATGCCAGCGCGACGAAGAGCTCGCGCCCGAAGACCTCGCGGAAGTAGCCAGCTTCTTTGCGCAGCGACCATAACTCCAATTCCGCCCCAGTGCGCCCAGGGCGCAATTCCAGAAAAACTCTCTTAGGGTAGACCCGCGAAGTGACGCGCAAAACGTCCGAAGCGCGATCTTGATTCAAAGCGACTGCAAGACGTAACAAGACCACGGCACGTTGCACGTTCTTGTGCTCGTCGGCGGGAATGTTGCGCAATGCACGATCGCCCGGTTGGGGGCGACTCTTGCCGAGGTAGCGCGCAATTGCAGAAACCAAGGTTCGCTGCAGTTGGGTGTAGCCGTAAATCTCCGAGCTGGAGATGATGTACTGCGTGTGCCGGTGATGGCCCTGGTGGTTGATGAATTTGCCGGTGTCGCGGAGCATGGCGGCTGCGGCCAGCCAGCTCTCGTACTCGGGCGGAAGTCCATGCATGGACTTAAGCTCACGAAAAAGCTGGACGGCGTGTGCTCGCACAGGGTCGGCCTGGCGGGGGTCGACGCCATAACGGCGCGCCGTGGACAGCACGCTCTCCCAGCGCTCGTGCTCGAACTCGCGATGAGCCTTGGCGCGGGCATCCTGCTCGGCAAGCATTTGCGACAGGATGCCGTCACGCAGGCCAAGAGGCGAGTAGCGAAAACCCTTCAGACCGAAGCTGTCGAGGATTTCGGCGTACACCTCAGCGCCGGCGACGATAATCTCCGCGCGGCGCGGGCCGATGCCGGGAACGGCTTCGCGCTCAGGGAGCGACATTTTGGCCAGCTTTCCAGCCAGCTTTCGCACGGCACGCGCCGGAACCATTCCGGCCAGGATGGCGGAGCGATCCTCAGCGCGATCAGATCCGGATTTGGCACCGAGCTTGCCTGCCTTTTTTGCGCCGGGCTTGCCGTTTTTCGTTCCCTGAGCATAAGCAGCGGAAAGCGCCGCAGCTGTGCCCGATGTGGCGATGACCAGCGGTGAGCGACCGGGTTGTATTTTGCGATGAGCGCGGCGCAGCTCGCGCGCGATCAACTGCCGCATGCGAGTGAGGCCGTCGCGCGGAGCGGGATCGTCGGAGAGGAACTGCTCGGTAAGCCGTACTGCGCCGAGCGGGAGGCTAACGGTCTCCTTGATGCGCTTGTGCTCAGAGAGCGTGACCTCGCAACTGCCTCCGCCGAGGTCGAGCAGCAGCACGCGGCCGCCGGCTCCCGGCTCAGCGCCCATGACGCCGAGATGAATCAGCCGGCCTTCTTCGAGGCCGGAGATGATCTCCATGTTCCAGCCGGTCTCGGCTTTGACCCATGCCTGAAATGCGGCGGAGTTGCGCGCGTCGCGCATGGCCGCGGTAGCCACGACGCGAATGCGGTCGACGCCTAGCGATTGCACGGCGCGCTGAAAACGCTTGAGCGCACGCAGTGTAGCCGCCATGGCCTCAGGGGAAATGAGGCCGGTGTCGAAGACGCTGCCGCCGAGGCGAGTAACTTCGCGATCTTCCGCGAGCGTCTTGAGCCTGTGCGCATGCACGCGGGCGATCTTGAGTCTGCAGGAGTTGGAACCGATGTCGATGGCGGCGAAGGTGGTCATCTATTTTGCGGTGCGCTCCGAAGAAGAGAATCGACCCACCGCCAAGATACACGAAGGCGGTGCAACGGTTAGTGACGCGGGATCCACAGGGGGACAGGGGTGGCGAGATGCAGATGGATAGTTTTGACTTCTGCGGCCCAGCGAAAGCTCGTCGCGTTGCGAGCTCGCGAGCCAGAGGTTACGGTTTGATGATGGTGGCGAGGAGGGCGGAGAGGCCGTTCCAGGCGATCTGGATGCCGATGCAGAGCAGAATGAAGGCGATGACGCGCAGGATTCCGTGGGCCGTGGAGGGCGGGATCTTTTTGGTGATTTTGGGTGCGTTGGCGTAGCAGAAATAAACCAGTACGCTGAGGACAACGACGGCGAGAAACACTCCGAGGTGAGCCAGAATGTCGCGGGTGAGAACCTTGTCTGAGATGTGCGCAGTGATGGTCAGCAGTCCAACCAGCGTGCCCGGGCCTGAAGTGATGGGAAAGGTGAAGGGGTAGAAGACGCCTTCTTCGAGATGGCTGGTGTCGGGCTCGGCGGCTTTGCCAGTCTCCTCCTGCTTGAGGCGGGTGTCAGCGCCGGCACTGCGCTGGTTGAGCACAGCCCAACCCATGGCGGCCACAACAATGCCTCCTGAAAGCTGGACGATGGGCAGCGAGATGCCGAAGAAGTTGAGGATAGCCGCGCCGGTTACCTCAAAAACCCCAAGAAAGATGATGTTGTTGATGGCGATGCGGCGCGCCAGCGAACGAAGAATTTTGGGCGGCGCGTCGCCGACAAGCCCAAGAAAGACCAGCGCGGAGCCAAGCGGGTTGATCAGCGGCAGGAGCACGCTGAACGAGATGAGAAATGCCTTCCAGAGCAGCAATAGAACTCTCCCTTGGTGAATGTTAATGCTTTGCTGGGAAGGCGCGGCTATGGACCTTCGTGGGCGGCTTGAAAATCTTCGGCCTGTGATGCGCCTTGCACTGTGAAACGCGGCACGAACGCGGCTGGTATTCTGGTATGGATACGACGGATTTGCCATCGGGTTTCAGGGAACATGGGTGGTCATCCCACGGGGCTGAAGCCTTTTTCTTTTCGCGGCCGTTTCCTGGGCGCGGCGCTATTGGCGCCGTGGCGCAGGATGGGCCGACGCAATACGCAGCAACCAAGATGACAACTATGAAAACGATGAGGACAATCGACCGCCCGCATGCCGCGCTCTCGACGCGCACGGTGTGGCTGGTCTTTGCGGTCGTCTTTGCGACGATTTATTTTGCGTCGCTGTTTTCTCCTCCGCTGATGGATGACGTAGATGCTTCGCACGCGCAGGCGGCACAGCATATGGCCGAGAGCGGCGATCTGATCACGGCGAAGACTAACGGCATCCGTTACATCGAGAAACCACCGCTACCTTACTGGGTGGTCGCGGGAATGTACAAGATTTTTGGTCAAAACACGTTCGCGACGCATCTGCCCAATGCGTTGGCGATGTTGGGACTGGCATGGCTGGCGTGGTTGTGGGCGCGCCGGGCGTGGGGCGAGCGCGCGGGGTTCTATGCCGGGCTGGGCGTGCTGACGTCGGTGGGGTGTTTCCTTTTTACGCGGTTCATCATTCCAGAGGCGATCCTTGCGCTGTTCTTGCTGATTGCACTGTATGCGCTGATCGTAAGCCTGGAAGACAACCGGCCGAGGATGATCTATTGGGCATGGGCTGGAGTGGCGCTTGCGCTACTCACCAAGGGCCTGATTGCGCCGGTATTCTTCGGCGGCGCCGCGATTCCGTATCTGCTGCTGACGGGGCAGTGGCGGAAATGGAAGGCTCTGAAGCCGGTGACTGGAATGCTGCTGTTCCTGGCCATCGCGGCACCATGGCACATTGCGTGCGGCATTATCAATCACGACCAGGGGCATCCGCTAGGTAATCATCCCACGATCGGGAATGTCCATGGGTTCTTCTACCAATACTTCATCAACGAGCACGTGCTGCGCTTCTTCAACCTGCGCTACCCGCACGACTACAACAAAATGCCGACGCTGTGGTACTGGCTGGGCGAGCTGATCTGGATTTTTCCGTGGAGTCTTTTTCTGGGTGCCGCGGGGGCGCTGGCTTGGAAGACGCGGCGCACCTGGCTGAAGCACCTGCGACACGATTCGGGCGACACGGTGGATTTTTATCTCGACCATGCCATGCGCGAGGACGTGGCCAGTTACGTGCGGCGGATCAAGTTCCGCACGAGGACCATCTGGCTGCTCAGCTTGTTTACGGCATGGACGCTGGTGTTCTTTTCGATTTCGACGAACCAGGAGTACTACACGTTTCCGGTGTGGCCGCCGCTTGTGATGCTGATTGCGGGCGTGATTGCGGACGTGGAGGAGAACTACGACGCAGAAGGCGGCAAGCCGACCGTTTCCACGGTGTGGCTGACGGGAGCGCAGGCGGTGTTTGCGGCGATTGGAGTGGCGGGGGCGGCGACGCTTGCGTGGGGATTATGGACATCGCGCAGTTTGCCGTACGTGTCGGATATTGGCACGGTGCTGGCGCATCGCGGCGTGGGCGATTACACGCTGTCGATGTCGCACCTGTTCGATTTGACGGGTGAGTCGTTTGCGGCGCTGCGGTTGCCGGCGGCGCTGGCGGCAATTGTTTTGCTCGTCGGGCCGATGGCGGGCTGGCTGCTGCGACTAAAGAAGCAGCACATTGCTGCGACGATGAGCGTGGTGTTGACGATGACGGTGTTCTTCGTAGCCGCGCACATCGCGTTTGCGCGGTTTGAGCCGATGCTGAGCTCGAAGCAGATGGCCGACACGATCATGAAAGATGGGACGCCAAACGATGTTTTGATCATTTACGGCGAGCAGTCGTCGGGATCGTCGGTGATCTTTTATACGCACAACTTTTTGGGGGAGAGGCCGGCGATGCTGGTGCTGCCCCGTTGTGGACAGAACAACGAGGGAACGACCTTGCTGTGGGGTTCGTGCTACCCAGATGCGCCGGATATTTACCTGAGCCCCGCAAAGCTGGCAGCGATTTGGGGGACGGGCGAGCGCAAGTGGATCTTTGCCGAGGATCCGGACCGGGACAAAGTGGAGTCTGTGCTTGCAGGCCGTCTGTATGAGGCGCAAACGCTGGCCGACAAGACGCTGTGGACGGACAGGCCTGTGAACTGACCTCAGGTGTCGGGGATCAGGGGTCAGTTGTCGATTTGCGAATTCTGCGAGCGAGCCGCGCGCATTTTGCCGCCGGGCAGGAGCTCGAAGATGCGACCGCGCCAAAGGATGCGGTTGCCCGCATAGCTGGCAGCCCAAAAACAAAAGCCCATGAAATCGCGGATGGGGTAAAGGACGAGCAGACCGAACCAGCTTGTGTCGCCAACGACGCAGCGGCCAACGGCGATGGAAAGCGCGAGACGCGTGGCGATGCTCCACGCAAAGAGCGCGGCGCCCCACAGGGGATGACCGAGCCAGGCTGCCGCGGCGAGAGCGAACAGGCCGAAGGGAACACTGAACGTGAGCGCGGTTCCGAAGTGACCTTTGGGGCGCGAAAAACGCGTGGATTTCATCCAGCGGACCTGGTGCTTGAGCGAGCCGGCAAAGTTTGAATGCAGGACCATGTGGTCGATGACGTGGTGGCTGAGGACGACCGTCTGGCCCAGCTTGTAGGTCTCGTTACCGAGGACAAAGTCGTCAGCGCAGTAATCGGCCGTGACGCGGAAGCCGCCCATTCGGCGGATGGTTTCGCGGCGGAAGGCCATGGTGGGGCCAAGAGTGAACTGCATGCCCTCCATGGCGCGAGCGGCCAGGACACCGGACGACATTTCGACGGACATTCCGATGGCTTCGAGGCGCGCCCACAAACCGCCTTCGACAGCGACGCCGCGATAGAGACAGCACATACCGCCGACGCGCTCGTCAGCGAAGGGGAGGGCCACGGCGCGGAGGTAATCCGGCGAGACGCGCACATCGCTGTCGCTGATGACGAAAATCTCGTGGGCAGCTTCAGCGGCCATTTTTTCCATGGAGATTACCTTGTCGTTGATGTAGCCGGGCTGACCGCCTGTGGAAAGGAATTTTGCGAGAATGTTGGGATGGCGCGCGGCGACGCGGCGAGCGGTGGCGAGGCCTGCGTCATCGGCGTCACGCGCGCAGAAGAGGATTTCGTGGGCCGGGTAGTCCTGCGTGAAGAAGCTTTCGAGATGAGCCTCGAGACCGGGGTCGGCTCCGCGGAGGGGCTTGAAGAGCGAGAGTGGCGGCGTGAAAACTCGGCCAGCATCGAGTATGGCGCGGACTCTGTTGCGCTCACGCAGGTAGCCGGGCACGGCCGAGAGCACGATGCCGGCAAAGACCGTGGAGGTAATGAGGCCGAAGACGGCGAGCGCGAGGAGGACGTACGGCATGCAGAATCAAGAATACAGAGACAGGGAACAATGGAGCGAGTGAGCGGGTTGTGATGCTCCGTGCTATCCCTGGTCCCAGGATCGGAACCAGGGGCACCCAATTATTGTGGGGAGTTTGCGGCGCTTTCGATTGCTAGGGTTTGCGCGACGCCGGGGGGCGCGGCGGGGTGACCGGCTTGCGGATGGGGACGATGGCCGCGGTTGAACCCGGGGCGGCCTGTTGGAATCGGGCAAGCATTTCGGTGCGGACGTATTCGACGAAGCTCTGCATCTGGCGGTTCATCTCTTCCATGCGCTCGCGCATCTGGAGGATGATGGCGATGCCGGCGATGTTGACGCCGAGGTCGCGCGCGAGGTTGAGAATGAATTCGAGGCGCTCGAGATCTTCGTCGGTGTAGAGGCGCGTGTTGCCTTCGGTGCGCGAGGGCTTGAGGAGGCCTTCGCGTTCATAGAGACGCAAAGTCTGGGGATGGATCTCATACATCTCGGCGACCGACGAGATCATGTAGGCGCCTTTAGATTTGCGTTTTGTGGCCATCAGTTTTTCTCCAATCAGCCTAGCCGATCCATCTGCGGCCTATGGTTGCCTCCGCGTGAAACTTACAACTTGTCGAACAGCGTCTTGCGCGGATCGTCGGGGTTAAGGCGGGCGAGCTCGCGCATGATTTCGCGGCTGCGCTCATCGTTCAGGTGCGGCACGGCGA
>Ga0181522_10000607_pt1 | contig 25490 bp, 21 predicted proteins | sample PEATcosm2014_Bin_27_FD_121103 | JGI IMG/M metagenome (GOLD analysis project Ga0181522, IMG submission 121103) | Peatland microbial communities from MTU Mesocosm Facility, Houghton, MI, USA - PEATcosm2014_Bin05_10_metaG | ecosystem: Environmental > Terrestrial > Soil > Wetlands > Peat | place...
CCGCGACCGCCCAGATGATCAGTCCGCGTCCCATCTGGATGATGAAAGCGGTGTTGATGAAAAGCGGGTCGTCTCCCCGTGGATGTTGCACCACGTCCATTCCGATCCCCAGATCGGAGAGCGATTCAAGGCCCGACAGAAACACGCTGACGAGAGCCACCAAGCCGAACGCTTGAGGGGCGACGAGCCGAGCCAATACCAGCGTCGACGCCAGCCGAACCACCTGGCTTGCGCCATAGCCTGCCACGGTCCAGCTTCCGCCTCGAAACGCGAGCAGTACGCGACGGGACGCCGAAAGCCCGCCAAGTCCTGGAATCCGGCTCACGATTCCAATCGCGGCCAGTTCTAGGCCGGAAGCTCCGGTTGTGACGGAGTTTGATTCTACTTCGACTGTGGAAGAATCAGGCATTTGAGATCACTGTGGTGCCGGGATGACGCGGTTCAACTTTCCGTTGCACGTCGCTTCTATGCTGAGAGGCTCCGAAAGGAATACAGTTCGCGAAATACCTCTGTATCTTGGCTACCATACTAGTCCCCAAACCGTCGCGTCGAGCGTTCGACGATTCTTCTGGTTCGAGAACTGAGACACAAAATGCCCCGAGATGGCGTCGGATCGCAGACAAGGCAAACTCAGCGACCGTTGGCGGGGACTTCAGTTGTTCCGCGTATCTCGGACGACGTGGCTCTCCCTTTCGCGGCCGCTTTCCTCCAAAGTCCTATCCCGGTGCGGCCCAGCATCGCTGCGCAGAAGAACGCGACGGACTTGCACGAAACACCGTATCGAAACTGTTGTAGCGAAATCTGCCGCGAACTGGTTCCTTTTCTGAAACGTTCGATGCACAAACCCCGCACGTTCTCGGCATAGAGCTCTCCCCAGGGCTGCCGGCGAACCGACTCCGCGGCGAGCGAGAACGCTTTCATCGCCGCGAGACGATAATCAATGCAAAGATCGTTGTCGGCCATCGAATTCATCGCGAACGCAAGCGAGCTACCGGACAGGTCCGAGGTCCTATACCACTTGGTGACACTCTCGGGTACGGCCGCGAACTTGTAACGGCAAGCGACTTGGAAACCCGCTAGACGATCCTCGGTGTACCGAAGATTGTCGGAAAAGCACTTCAATTCCAACAACACTTCGCGTTTGATGACGCTGCTTTGCAGAAGGCCGAATTGCCACGGATATTGGACGCTTAACGAATCCTCAAACACATGTACGGGTTCGGCGACCGTGAGGCCGAGTTTGCCGTACTGAGTCATTTCGGCACCAGCGTCGGTTATCTCGAGGGTATTCCCGAAGATCCACGCGACTTCGGCGGGAACTCCGGCAATCGCCCGCGCGAAGATTTGGTTCCGCTCAGGCGTCCACTCGTCATCGCTATCGAGGAAAGCCACCCAGTCCCCACTTGCCTCGGCGATGGCGCGCTTGCGCGCACCGGACACCCCTTGATTGGTCTGACGAACGACTCTTACCTGGTCCTGGAATTCGGTCGCGATCTGTTCTGCCGTGCCGTCGGTCGATCCGTCGTCGACTACAATTATCTCGTCAACGCGCAGCGTTTGGGCCAGTACACTCTTTATTGCCCGTTGCACGTAACCACGCCGATTGTATGTAGGAATGAGGGCAGAGATTCTCATCGCCTAGCCCATCCTCTATCGGGCATGAACTTCCGACGGCTCGGGACGTGCGCCATACATTTCGATCGTCTCCCGATAAGCATCGAGCAGTTTCACGCCGGCCGCATTCCACGTCAGATTTTCTCTCTCTTCCAGGCCCGCCGAACGCAGTTTCTGAAGTAGCATCCGGTCCTGGTTCAAAACGCTGATATGCCGAGCCAGCGCTTCCACATCGCCAACGTGGTGTACAAGCGCGTTCTGCATGTGTTGACAGACGTCGGTGCACGCGTCCGACACCAGTGGAACACATCCGCTGCCCATCGCTTCAGTACACACGAGTCCGAAACCTTCCTCAACGCTGGGCAGTGTCAAGACGTCGCTATTGCGCACCAATTCAGCAACGTCATTGCGATGACCCAGGACACGGACGCTGGGGTGTGAAAGCATCGGAGCAAGCTTTTCGGCATAGTCCGGCAGAAATTCTCCGGCGATGGTAAACGTGCCGCTCTGGTGGGCGGAAGACCTGAGCCACGCCTCCAAAGCGTAGTGGACCCCCTTTCTCACAGCGCAGAGGCCCACGAACAACATTCTCAGTCCGCCCTTGTTAGGCTGGTAGTCCGGTGCAGGGAAGTAGGTTTTGTCGTCAAACCCATAGATGTGTCTGGCCAGCTTTTCTGGTGCGAATCCCTTGTCGAGAAAGGTCTTCACCACAAATTCGGACGGGCACATCAGACGGTCCGCTAGACCGAACTCTTCTTCTTCAATACGAAGCGTCTCTTCATTGTAAGCACTCTCGTTGGTGGGGGGCAGATGGATGCCCAGGCGGTCGCACTCCCTCTGCACGACCTCGAAGCCGTAACGTGTATGGGCGTTCGATCTTTCGAGCACGGTCGGGATCCCCAATCGAGTCGCAGCCTGGATGGTTCGTCGAGCGCCTCGCGGCCATGTGTGGATAATGTCGATCTGACCCGCTAGTTTCTCGATCCTGCGGGCTACGATGTAGTCGTGAAGTGCGTAAGCACGATTTCCGCCCAGCGCTTTGTACGGTATCCTCAGTTTCCCACGCGACAACGTCGGGCGCAGCGTTACGCCGGCGGGTACGGGCCGGCAGATCGAACCAGGGCACACCAGAAGTTGGGCCCCAGCGTTGTAGAGACCGTTGACCTGCTGCCAGGCGGAATAGCAGATACGGTCCGCCCCCAATTTGTTCGGGAAACTGTACAGGACCCGGATGGGTTTTTTGTCTCGAGGCATAGGATTGCAATGAGTCGTGCGGATCTTCGAGAAAATTGCAAACGACACAACGCTACGGCGAACGCGGACCCCAGGTTACCTGGGACTGAGCCCGGTTGAAACTCGGAGGTCGGTTCTTCGACGGACCAGAGGATGGGAAGACCGCAAGTCCTCGTATTCGGGTCTGTAGCCGGCCGAAATCCAGGAAGCCGGCCCGCACCAGTGGAGAAAATCGTCTCTACTGGACGACCGCCGTCAGACCGGAAGGCGGATTCGGCGGCGCCGAAGAAGACGCGGAACTGAACTGATATGCGCCAACATCCCAAGCGCCGGTCGTGGGCCGCGCGTTTGGAACGCGGGGACCGTTGATGGCGGTGTGGTTGGTCTGGTTGTACGCCACAGCGTAACTGGTATCGTGCTTGCACGCCGAAAACGCGGCGCCGTCGCCGGTGGCGGAGTTAAGGGCGTTGCAGAAATTCATCTCGTTCACGCCCTTCCCGACGGTCGCGCCGCTGCCCGATGTCGGCGAAAACATATAGGTTTGGGATCGCGAATAGCCCTGGGCATTCGCGGTGTTCTGCGACGCCACGATGATGTCTGCCAAAGGATACCCGGGCAGCGCATTGAAATCCGCATGTGTAATGGTTCCCGCGCTGGTGGTCCACGAGCCTGCAGGGTCGAACGCGTTGCTGCCGGCCCCAACCAGAAATACGCCCCCGCCGTTTCCGCTTATGATGTGATCGTTAAAAACCTGATAGCCGGCATTCGTGCCGCCGCCATCCAGAAAAGCTCCCGACGGGCCCCCGTCCTGGGCAGCCTCGGCAGTATTGTTAAAGATGTAGAATTTGTTTCCGTTTTGCCCGGTGGCGAACATCGTGAAAGCATTTACCTGATTCACAAAAACGTTATTGAACACATAATAGGTGCACGCTGCGTTGTCAGCAAACCCCAATGTTTGGGCGTAGGTAGTGTCTATCACGTTGTTGTACCACGTGATTGTCGTTCCCGCCGTGCAAGCGCTGTCGTTCGAGATATGGTTGTGGAAGCCGCAACCGGCGCCCTCGCACACGCCCGCGGCTGCGTTCCAGAAGTAGTTGTCGTGGACCGACATGGAACCAATGTCGGTTGAATCTCCGAGGTTATGCAAGACGTTGTGATCCATCCAGATGTTCCCGCCGCCTATACCGTCGCCGCTGTAGCAGTTGGAACAACCGTTCGTGAACGTCGTAGTTGGTCCTGAATCGGTGTAGTCGATTACGTTGTACGTGAAGTGATAGCTTCCGCCATTTACAGCCTCGAATGCTTGCCCCTGGGTCGCGTACGAGAGCGGCCAGGCCACCCGGTGAATGTACGTGTTCTCAATGGTGAGATTTTGGGCGCCTCCTGTATTGATATAAGGAGGATTATTCCCGCCTGGTGGATTATTTGGGGACTGCAGGCACATCCCGGTAAGTTCAAAATTGTCGACGATCAAGTCGGTTCGCGCGACAAGGTCCAGCATCCTCGGGCCGCTGGAGTTGTCCATATCGTAGAAGCAGGTGGTGTTTGTTCCAGGATTCGAGAAATCTCCGCCGCTGAACACCGGCCGCGACCAAGATCCCCCAGCGAACCAGCTTTTATCCACTCCGAGGTACAAACAAGACGAACCCGTACAACCGCCAGAGGAATCGTTCCCGCCACTACCGGACGCGCCAGGCGCCCAAGGCCAAATCGTGTAGTCCCACGTCACTCCGCCCTTGAAGATCACTCCTATGCCGCCTCCAAGAGACATCGCGGCGCAGTTGCCGGAACATCCTTGCATCCCTTTGGCATGCTTGAGGGCAGAGGATTCCGATGTGCCCGAGTTGCTGTCAGAGCCGCTAGAAAAATCGACGTAGTAGCAGTGCGACGGGGCCGCGTACACCCCACCATCCATGTTGGCTGTGGATGGGCAACTACCTTGCGCGTAGGAATTCTTCGTCAGAAAGACCAAAACGACTAAAGTCGCAAACCGCAATACGGCCTTCCAGCTCATTCGGCACCTTTCAGCTCGGTTGCATCGACCGCGGGGTCATTGGGTGGGCGAAGTCTCTTATTCCCGCGGGTTTACAGTTTCCGACCACTTTTACGCTGCTCAGCGTAGCAACGCAAAAGACCCCCCGGCAACTGGCTGTCGGTTCAGGTTAGGTACAGGGAACCTCGCTGTACCCTCATTCCATCTCAGGGTTTAGAACGGGCGTGCGCCGCGGACCTTCCATTCCCCGCAAGTCATTGAAACCATTACCTGGCCACGAGCTGGCTCTTCTTGGCAAGCTCGTAGGTGATGGCCTCGATGATACGCCCGCTAGCCTTCCCATCCCACTTCTCCGGCATTGGGGTCCGCGCTGGCCGATGCTCCTGGGCTTTTACGGCATCACGAATGCCTTGGCTGCGGGTTCCGGCGATAACGTTGGTCCCGCAGGTGACGGTGACCGGTCTCTCGGTATTCTCTCGCACCGTCACACAGGGCACGCCAAGGCAGGTCGTCTCTTCCTGGATTCCCCCCGAGTCCGTGATCACCAGCGCCGCATTCTTCATCATGCACATAAAATCCAGGTAGCCCAAAGGATCCACCAGGCGGACCCTGTTGGACTCAGAAACCTGCCGCGATTGGTCGGAGGTCTGCTCGCCATTTCTGAACTCAAAGAATTCCGCAAGGCCGAACTCCGCAATCCTTTGTTGCGTTCTGGGGTGCGCCGGAAAGATGATCGGGCAGGAGCGAGACAATTCGTTGAGCCCCTCGAAAATGCTGAGGAATGTGTCTCGATGATCGACGTTCGACGGACGGTGGAGCGTCAACAGCGCATAGCGCGCCGCGGCACCGTTTGCCGAGCCGCTGCGAAGTCCCAGCTTGTCCAAAACGCTCGAATCATCGGCCTTGGCTTTGAACGCCAGCAGCGAATCAATCATGGTGTTGCCCGCGAAATGGATCTTTTCGTTCGGAATGCCTTCGTGAATCAGATTCTGGATGCCGCTCTCTTCGGTCACAAAGAGCAAGTCGGAAAGATGGTCGGTCACGATGCGGTTCACTTCTTCCGGCATTCCGCGGTCAAACGACCGCAACCCCGCTTCGACATGCGCGATCAGCGGCCGCGTTCCGTTCGAGTCGAAGGAAATCTTCGATGCCACCAACGCGCAAGCAACGGTTGAATTTACGTCCCCGACCACGATCAGGGCTTCGGGCTTTTCCGCCAACAAAACCTCTTCGAACCTGCGCATGATTTCCGCCGTCTGCGCGGCGTGGGACGCCGAACCTACCTCCAAATGAACGTCCGGCTTCGGCAAATCAAGATCGGTAAAAAACGATCCAGACATGGCTTCACCGTAGTGTTGCCCGGTGTGGACCAGAATCGGACGAATGGACTCTTGCGTTCCGTTGGTTCGGTTGTGTTCCCGGATGGCAGCAATCAAAGGTGCGGCCTTCATGAAATTAGGCCGCGCCCCGACGATAAGCATGATCTTCATATTGTGGGTTATCCCTACGTTGCCCGAACGGCGAACTGCGCTTTGAGGAGACTCGCTGGTTCTTGAAGCTGGTTTGCATCACGACCGGCGCGACGGTCGGGCCCTCGTTGTGCTGATGGTCGGCAATCCGCCGCTATGGGCGTCCGTCTTTGCCAGCGAAAGCGTACAGAAGAAATCCCAACTCGTACGGGCGGCATTCGAACAAAACACTCAGGTTGTCACGTGAAGTCTGGTTGTCCCGGTGGGAAAACAACCCTGCCGCAACGTTCAAATATTTCCTGGATGTCGGTCGTGCAATGCATCGCCACACCAGGTTTGCGGCCCGGTCTTCCATGTCGAAACCAAGCTCATTGTCGGCAATCCATTGCAATCCCTTGTAAATCCAGGGACGAAAGTCCGACTGAATGGCTTCGCCGAGCGCAAAAAGCGTCATCGGTGCCATTCCGTGTTGGTGGACGGAGAACACCGGGAAACCATCTACGACTTGACCGGTCGCCGAGTCATAGTGCCACCACCACTGGCCCAGCGAACCCTGGGCTTCACAAATATTCAGCGCGCAATCGAGCGCATTGTCCGTTGCTTTGCCATCGCCAAAGGCCAATGCAAATTTTGACATCGCATAGATCGGATAGACCTGGTCCGCAAAACTGCCGACGCCTCCGCGAACCATACCAGAAATACTCTTGCTTCGGGAAAGGTGGCCGAACGCGCCGCGCTCGCCTTGGTTCCTGGTCAGTTGGCTGTAGGTCTCGACGGCAAGCTGTTTTGCTTCGGCGAGCCAGCCGGGCCGCGCCAAGCTTCCGTGGGAGAGCCCGGCGAGAAACCATGCCAACTCCATGGTCCGTCCTTGTTTGACGTCGCCAAAGCGAGCCAATGCAGTCTTGACGTCGAGCGAGCGCGCAACTTCTGACAATCGGTCCGGTGCCATCAGGGCGCATAGCCACAACAACAAGCCCAGATCGCCGGCATTGTCGACCCATGCAGTATTCGCCAGCAGGCTATCGAAGACCGGTTTGATCTCAATGGGAGAGTCCGCTCCAGATTCTTCCAGACGATGAAGGCCCATTAGGGTAATCACCGTATATCTGTGCGAGATGCCCTCCTGCACCAAGCCGTGGGGGGTCTTCTTGAGCTTGTAGCAGAAAAGCTGCTTCTCCCGATCGAACATGGGGACCAGTCCTGCGACCGACAGTCCGATCAGCCGGTGAATCGTCTCTCGAATTTTTTCTGGTTCCTGCGAGGTGCTCGGCGCGTTCGCCGTCATCACGCGAGACATGGATTTGTCGGACATTTCCCCTCCAGGATCGCCGCGATGCTGTCCACGATACTCATGAGCGCGGGGCGATCGGTGTTTTCCGGCTTGGCTGGTCTCTCCCATCGGACCAACTTGATTTTCGTTCGAACGTCTTTGACGCTTTCAAGAAGCGTCAACCTGCCGGTGTCCGCCAGATATTGGTCCACGGCGCCGATCTTTCCCCGAAAAACGCTGTAGACCGGAACGCCCAATGCCGCAGCCTCCCGATTCATCGTGCCGCCGCCGCTTACAACCAGGTCCGAGAACCATATTAGATTCAAGCCATCGACCGGAGTCTCGGGAATGATCAAGCTGCCGCTGGCGATCAAATGAGCCCACTGCTTGCGCAGCTCCGCTCCCTGCTTCCCGTTCCTGGGAAGCGCAACGGCTCGAGTGTCCGGTTTTTCCGCGAGCAGCCGTAAGGTCTCGGCGAATAACTCCTCGGCTTCCGGGTTGTGGTAATGAGCCTCCGTGGCCGGCGGTCGGAGGGTCACGAGCAGGCTGGAAGGTGAAATACCCAGCACGTTCAGAACCGACGGGTCGGGTTGAAAACGTGGAACGTAGACGTCCTCCTTCAGGCCGGGGTATTTCAACGTTCTGCCCGATTGTTTGCTCATCAGCCCATCCGGTATGACATCGGGCATGAACGTCCAGTCCGGTTCGACGAATCCAGTTTTCGTGCTGTGCTCGTAGTCATGCATCATGATGGTTGGGATGCCCAGGACTTTGCATGCCAGCACTTGTGCGCGCGAACCGTGGGAAAGCGCGACGTCGGGGCGTTGCCAACCGGCGGTCGGAAGCAACTGTGCCGACCGCAGGCAATTTCCAAGCACTTTGAAGATTTTATTCTTCCCGTAATGCCCGCCGACCACTTTGCACGGCAACTTGAAAAATTCCAGGAGTTCGCAGACCTGATAAATGTCCCGGGCGGTTAAGACGACTTCCGCTCCTCGATTCTCCAGCTCTTTGATAATCGGCAGAAAAAAAGGAACATGAGGAGAATTATCGATGTCGATCCAGACTTTCTTTCCCTGCAAATCCTGTCTGTACGAGGACGGAGGCGGAACAGCTACACCTTCTGCGATCACATTGGCCCGTGGAATCTGCGTGACGGGAAGATCGACAACCTTAGGTTGGAGGATTACCGCGCCTTCGGACATTTGTACACCTCGAATGCTCGTTCAAAAAAGACAGGTACAGGGGACGGTTTAGAGCTAACCAAGGAAGAAGATCGTTCTAGAACGCGCCGTCGCCGAGCAACACTGCCCTCGGCGTCTCCGCCAGGATCTGCACGTCAAGCCACAGAGACCAGCCACGCGCGTACTGCAAATCCAGGCGAACCATGTCATCAAACCGCACGCGGCTACGGCCGCGAACCTGCCACAATCCAGTGATGCCGGGCTTGATTTCCAGCACGCGCCGGCGGTGCCACACGTCATATTCTTCGTACTCGTATTCGAGCGGAGGACGAGGGCCGACCAGAGACATGTCGCCCTTCAGAACGTTGAAGAACTGCGGCAGCTCGTCCAAACTTGTGCGTCGCAGAAACCGGCCGATGCGCGTCACGCGCGGATCGTTCTTCATCTTGTAGACGGGTTTGCTCGTCGCGTCCGCTTGGCCGTCGTAGTCGCCGCTAATCAGCTGCTTCATGAAGTCTTGGTGAATCTTCAGATCATTGTTCACGTACATCGATCGGAATTTAAAAAACGTGAAGGAATTGCCAAACTGGCCCAGGCGTTGCTGCTTGAAAAACACAGGCCCTTTCGATGTGAGCTTTACGAGCAAAGCAATCACGCAAAGCAGCGGAGAAGCGAGAATAATCGCCAGCCCGCTGCCAACGACGTCCATGACCCTCTTCAACATAAAAGGAATTTTCTTGGCTTCGCGCTGATGCAAAAGGTCTGGATAAAACGTCGGGTTTGACGAATTGTTCGAATTTCCTTCATCGGAATCATCCGCGAAGGAATGCAGGGAAACTTCTACCATTTGCAGATCCCGCGGGCCCATCTCAGCGGCAAGAGCTCGATGAACCTTGTCGAGCAGCGCGGCGATGGTCACTTCCTCGACGAGATCTCTCAGTTCGGTGAAGATGATTCCGAGGATCGCGTCATCTCGGTACCAGCCGGCAAGGTCGGTCTCTCTCCGAGCCGACTCGGCGGCTTTCATGATTCCCCTGAACACCGTGGCTTGTCGGCTCGTGCCGATGGCTTCTTGCGCATTCAACAGCAAGAGAAAAAATTTCTTGCCGGAGCGCTCTGCACGCTTCCGCTCGAAACAAAGCATTCCCAGAAAGAGTTCTTCCGGCAGAATTCGCTGCATCAAGTTCGACGGATCGAAATTGGGCCGAGCCGCGGTGCGCGGCAGAGCCCTGTTGTTGCGGGAGTGCGGGCGGCTTCGTGCCGTGGAGGCCTCAATCTTGTTTTCTGTTTGGGTCTCAGTTTTTGGCATCTTGGGCTCGCTGTATGGGGTCGAGATACACACGCACAACGGAAAAGGATCTAAGTTCTGGCACCTTCCTCGGGGTGCCGCTTTGTTCAACGAATCGTGGCCGCTCTCGTTCAGGACAAATTGAGTCGCTGGGATGCTCAAATGATCCCGGGCGGCGCCAGGCGGGACTTCCCGACACCTACACTGATACCATTAGGCGTAATTGCAGTTTGCTGACCATCGTGTCCTTTAGCGATGATTGAGCCCGACCCCGGCCTTGGCGCGTAGGTCATTTATAATAAAGAGCTTGAAGGTGTCGCCAGGCACTCGAAGTCGGCTCGGTAGTGGCTTGGCGACGGCGTTGGCCACTTGCCATGAAAACATATGCGCTAAAGGAGAAAACTCGTTCCCGGCCGACCGAAGTACCTATCCGCCGCATCGAGCACCCCGGAACCTGGGGACTAAGCCTGTATCTTCAATCGTTTGCGAGCGATGCCGAACTCTGACGCGGTGCCTTCGCTCAACCCGCGTGTTTATACAAAAAAGTTCCTAGAGCAGGCAGAAGGCGACGCGGCGCGAGCGCAAAGGCGTGTTTCAAAAGGTGCATCTTCCAGGCACTTCCGTTCTGATCAAAAACGTGCTGGGAGTGCCCCTTGGTGGCGAATCGCGTGTAGGTCAGCGTCGATTGCTCGGCTCCCCAGCGGCTCTTGAACTTGATCAAACCGGCTTGCTCGGCATCGGTCCTGCCCAGGTCGAACCTGCGCAATCCGAGATTCTTGGCATCGCGAATCGATTCCCAGTACAGCAGGTGCATCGCTCCTAGGTTGTGGAAGCGTGAGTCGGAGCCTCCGTTCTTGTACACCAGCGTGTCTTTGTAGCGCAGCGTGAGCATTCCCGCGACCGGCCGCCCATCCTTCAGGGCCAATCGAAACTTTAGATCTCTGCCGAACGCTTCGGTGAGATTCCTGTACCAGCTCTTGGGCTGGGGCGGCAGACGATGGCGCTGGCGCGCCAGAACCAAGAGCCGATAGAAATCATTCAAGAGCGATTCATCCGATCCCTCGGTGTACACCAGCCCTTCCCGCAGGGCTCGCTGAATCTTTCTTTGCGTCGAGCTCTTGTGGCAGTTGCCCAGCAGCGTTTCCAGATCAGGACGCAGGTCCAGTTGGTGAAAACGGTATATGGCGCTCGATTGACCAAGTCCATTCACGATCTCGGTTTGATGGAGGGGGCGTATTTCAATGTAGCGCCAGTTTTCCTTGTGGAGTACGCGCTCCAAGCCTTTCGCGAAAACCGCCAAATCCTGTGGCTCACTGACCAGCAGATCACAATGGTCGGAGAACGGAACGGAAACCAGGCGGCGTCCCGTCAGCATGCTCTCCACCCGGCAGAAGACGGCCCCATCCTGCAAGGGATGGCCTGGTGCGGTTGTCGTATACGCGACAGGTTCATAGCCGTACGTTCGCCGAAGTGCATCGAGCCACGGGCGCGAATGAAAAACGGATGCCCGGGGATGCCGCTTGACGAACACTTCCCACCGCAGATCGGTTAAAGGTTCGATCCTATGTAGCATCCTGGGTTCGAGACGCTTTTCGGAAACCGCTTGGGGTGTTTCGGTTAGAGTTTCGTACATTGGGCCTGGCCAGAGACTGCGGTTGCGATCTCGAAGACTGCTTCCGGGCGGATCTGACATCCGGGCACCGCAAGTCCAGCGAATCCGATAGCTCGCTGTTGCGGCTGGTTTAGTAACTGGTCGCCGTGACCAGGCTTGGTTGCAAAGCAGCTTTCTCGGAGTGGGCGGCAGACTCTCCCCGGTTGGGTTTCACGAGTGCGGCTTCGATCTCGACGGCGACAGAGCGCTGCAGTAACGCAACCGACAGGATGAGCCGATGCGTGCCCTTGAATTCCACCAAGATTCCCTCGCACCCGCGCAATGGACCTGACTCGATTCGAACCTTCTCGCCAACTTCCAGGTAGGGCCAAGGCTGGCTCGGAATGCCGGAAGTGACCAGCCCCTGAATGGCTTCGATCTCGGTTTCTTCCACCGGAATGGGCTGCCGGCTATAGCCAACAATCTGAATAACACCGGGCGTCTTCAGAACCGGCAGCCGGTTTTGCGGATCAAATCGGCAGAACAAATATCCAGGAAACAGTGGCGTTTCGGTCTCTACGGTGCGATCCGACCAGCGCGTCCGAGTCTTGTACAACGGCAGGAAATCTTCATAACCCATTCCCTGAAGATGGGCCGCCACAACTGCCTCGTGACGCGTGCGCACGTGCAAAGCGAACCAGGGCAGCCGACCCGCCGGGGGTGTCACAGTATTGCCATCGAATTCTGCGGTCGCGCTCACGAAACCTTCTTTTCAACCAAGCTACCGCCATAAGAGTCACAGGGCGGCTCTATTCCTAACGCTGCTAGTTGTGCACAGGGGCTGCCACAGTGGGCTCCGCGGTTGTTTTCCCTAAGCCATTGATGCCATTGGTATTAGAGTGCTGAGTAGACCAATTTGCCTTGGTCTCCGGGCTCGCGGATGAAGAAAGCTGTCCAATTGTGCTAAAGTTTTTCCACAGCCATATCTACATCAAAAGTAAGGATATATCGTCACGAGAATGTAGCATTTAGGGCTATTTTCCCCTAACGAAGGCTTCGGCAGCGAATGAAGCGCCTTTTGGGCAAACTGTTCGAGCCTGGAACACCTCCTGGCAGGCCGGTTGGCACGCACGGCGAGCCCCCAGGCGGCTTTGGACAGTAGCCATGATCGGAACCCGCCCTAAGCAGGTCGCTCCCATGGCTCCAGTCCGCGATTGGAAAATCGTCTTGATACTCAAGCTAGCCCCTGGCTGCTGCTTTGGAACATCTATCGGGTCTCGCCGATCTCGCCTCCAATCGATTGGGTTACGATGGCCCATGCGTACGATCACCGCGACGTGCCTGGGCTGACCGCGATCCTCCAAGCCAATTCAACTCGCAGGCTCCTCTACGGTCTCTGGATCGCAATGTCGCTCATCGTGTTTTTGCGCCCGGTAAACGCGCTTGTCCATTTCGCCGCCAACAACGACGACGCGTCCCACATTTTCCTGATTCCCTTCATCTCCGCAGCGGTGATCTATCTGGAACGCCGGGCGATCTTTCAGCGAATCTCGTTCGACCTGATCGGCGCCCCTGTGCTGGCACTTGTTGCCGGAGCCCTTGGCGCCGCAGCGTGGCTATGGCACGCGTCCTGGAGCCTTAGCCAGAGCCTCTCGGCCTACGCTCTAGCGCTGGTTCTCTTGTGGATTTCCGGATTCGCGCTGTTCTTCGGCAGAAACGCCGCGCGCGCGTCCCGGTTTTCGCTACTGCTACTCCTGCTCGCCGTGCCGCTACCTGATTTCTTGCTCGCCCATGCCGTTTACTTCCTGCAGAAAGGATCAGCCGAACTGGTCGCGGCGATCTTCGACTTGCTTGGTATTCCGTTTCTTCGCCAAGGATTCGTCTTTGAACTCGGACGTTTCACTATCGAAATTGCGGAAGAGTGCAGCGGCATACGCTCAAGCATGGCCGTGCTGATACTGGCCTTGCTGGCGGCACACTTTTACCTGCGATCTTTCTGGAAACAGGCCCTCTTTATTCTCTGCAGCTTGTTCGTCATGATCGTAAAAAACGGCGTGCGCATCGCGACACTCACGATTCTTGCCCTCTATGTCAATCCTTCGTTCCTGTTCGGGAAACTCCACCGGGACGGGGGAGTTGTTTTCTTCTTGCTAGGCCTGGTTTTGCTACTTCCTGTCTTGTGGTTCCTCGGTCGCCGCGAAGGGCAACCTGGCAAGGGCGCCGGTTGCACCGCGTCGCAAGGCGCTTGAAACGGAAAGCCTTCTCGGAGATCAGAAAAAACGGGATTCTCGGTAAATGCGGGGAAACCGTGAATTTCGATGATGGGTCGAACCAGGCTATTTCCGCGAGCCAAAATCCAACCGAGGGTGGGTTTTAGAAGGAGGTTACTTCCTGTCGGCGTGACCGTAGTAGTAGGCGCCCTGGCCTTCGGAGTCTTCGACCTGATTCAGCACAACTCCCAACAGGTTTTTATCTCGAAATTCCATGGAGGCCTTCTTCGCTGCCTCGTGGTCGGTTTCCCCGGCCCGCACGACGAATAGCACCCCATCACAAAGGTCCGCCAGACTGCTAGCGTCGTGTACCGGCAAAGCCGGCGGCGAATCCAGAATCACCCAGTCAAACGCGGGTGTCACACAATCCAGAAGCACTTTCATCCGAGCGCTAAGGAGCAATTCGCTGGGGTTCGAAACCTTCGATCCGCACGGAATGAAGCACAGATTGTTCGCCACGCTGTTCTGGATGATCGCGTACTCGTCGGACTCGCCCCGCAAATAATCGGACAAACCCGGCGCGCTCGGCGCCCCCAGGGCTGAATGCAAGCGCGGCGCGCGAAGATCCGCGTCAATCAACAACACTCGCCTGTCAGCCTGCCGGATGATAGACCGCACGAGATTTGTCGCGACGAATGTTTTTCCTTCGGACGGCAAGCTGCTCGTAATCAGCAGCCGCCGCAAAGTTCGGGTCCCCGCGATCTGGTACAGCCGCGACCGCAAAGTCCGGAATCGCTCGGCGACGATTTTTCCGCTGTCCCCGGCCAACGAAACGCGCAGCGCGGAATCCGCTCTCCACTCCGGGTGGGTGCATTGTTGGACCAAATCTTCAAACCGAAGAATCGCGCCGCTTTCCGTTACCCGCGAATCTTGCAACGGTTCTGCAACCAAACGGCTGGACGTGAAAATGGGTACGTCGCCATCGTCCCCGACACGTGCCGGAACGGCCGTGCTGCGTTCGGTCACGGGCAACTGCGCCGCTTTTTCCCGCTCTGCCTTTTTCAGGGCTTCATGAATCCGGCTCATCGTTTCCTCTTGCTATCGTCGACCTGGCGGGCTCAATCCGCTCCCGATGCTTGCAGGTTGCCGCCGCCCAACAATCCCCTCTTGCTTTCGCTCTCCGGCACGTCCAACAGCGGCACAGTCGAGAGCACCGGCAAATTCAAACAGACTTCAACATCTCTCTCGGTGTGCATGGACTTATCCAAAAGCGCGATCAAGTACATGATCGCAAGCGCCAACGCCAGACCCGCTCCCAAGCCTGCTCCTGCAAAGTACGAACGCTTCGGGAATGACGGCTTATCCGGCAAACTCGGCGGATCCAGCACGCGAAATTGTTCGCTCTCTTGCTGGTGTTCCAGATCGGTGGCCATGGCCGATTGTTGTCGCTTTTTCAGCAGTTCGTTGTAAAAATCCAGCGCTGTCTGGTAGCTGCGCGTTATTTCCTTCAGCTGTTGCTCTACCACCGGACTGGCCTGCAAACGCTCTTGCAACTGCGCGATCTGATCCTGAATCTGCCCCTGCCTCTTGGTCAGATCGGCAATGTTCAGTTCGTCTTGCCGCAACTTTGCTCGAAGCTGCTGCACCTGAAGCGAATCCACTTTCGGTGCCGGGACGCCGTTGTGCACATTTGTCTTCGGCGCGGCCGCCATGCGCTTCTTGAACTCTTCAACCTGGTTCCGAAGTTTCACCACGTCCGGGTGTTCCGGCGTATAACGAGCCTGCAAGGCCGCCAGTTGGTCTTCCAGCGCGTTGAGCTGCTGGTCCGGTGTTTCGGTATTATTTTGTGGCAACGGCACTGGCACCGACGCATTGGCTTCCTGCTGACTCAGCAGCGACTCGTTAAAGGCCTTATCCTGCTGCGCCCGGCTGAGAGCTTGTACGTTGGCCTCGAGCTGCGAATTCATGCTCGTCAGCAAGTTCAGATTGGTTTGTCCCTCTTCAGGCAGGGATCCCAGGTATTGCCGCTTGAAAGCCGCCAGTTTCTGGTCTTGGTCGTCCAGTTTTTGCTTGGCTTCATCGAGTTGACCGCTGAGAAAGGTAGTCGTCTGCACCGCCTGCTGTTCACGTTCCCGTGTATTCTGCTGCATGAACATCGATGTGATTTCGGTGCAAACCTGTTGAGCGATCTGCGGATTATCAAACGTCACGTCCACATAGAAGCCCGGCAAACTATGGTTTCCGGTCCCAGGCATGGCATCCATCGGCTTTACGATCACCGCGGTCCGCAACCGTTCGACAAGGTCATCGATGTGAACGCGTCCCCGCGACTCCGGATACAGCCCGAATTTTTCAATGATAGGTTGCAGTCTTGATCGGCTCAAAATCTGTTCCTGCATCGACGCCAGTCGGTGGTTCAAGTCTTCGGTCACAACAGGCTTTACGAATTCCGTGGGCACCGTCGGTTGATCCACAAGCACCAAGGTCTCCGACGTGTAGCGCTTGGGCAACACCGTCGCTGCCAGAAAGCCAATCAGCCCGCAGCCGATCACCGCGATCGGCAAAATCCACCAATAATTTCGGAGGATTCGCTTTGCTTCGGAGACCGTAATCTCGCCATTTCTGATCATGGTTTCTCGTAGGTAACCAAGAGCATTTGCTCAGCAGCCGAAATTCGCACTCGCACGTAGGCAGGGGTATTCGTTACCCACAAATCACCCTGTTCCGGCGCAATAGGTTGAGCACGCGTCCTTCCAGCCTCGGCTCGGGTACTGGCTGCCCCGGTCATCTCATAAGCGTTTCTGTTTCTGTAAGATAGCTGTGCTCCCGAGGTCCAAATCTTCAGCTTCAAAGTCAGGCTAGCAGAGATCGCCGATGGGAGTGGAAGTATTCTATCCACATGTGCTAAGCAATTGGCCTCTCGTGCCCGGTTCTGACCTCTTCCGCAACTCCAAACGGCTCCTAGGCTTCCTTCCCAGCTTCTGCCCGAAATATCTCCTGTGTATTCAGGGGTTAACAATGGACCGGGTTTAGAGACTTTAGCCTCGCCTTGGGGTCTCCAATTGCACTCGATCGAGTGCTGCCAGAACCACGGGCACCAGCCCAGATTCGAGTTCTTTCTGACCCATGCGACACAAACGCACATCGAACCTAATCCTCGCCCTGTCCCTCCTGGCCGTCATACAGGCAGGCGGCTGCATCGCCAATCCCGTCGCTCGCAAGCAAAAGTTCTACGATCAGGGCCTTCGCGACTTCGCCAGGGAAAGGTACCCGGAAGCGATCATCTCGTTCAGCCGCAGTCTTCAAATTGACCCCAGATTCGCCGACGCTCATTACAAACTTGCCCAATGCCAGGAGCGGCAAGGCAACTGGGGCGCGGCCCTGCGCGAATTGCAGCGTACCGTCGAACTGCAACCTGAAAACGTGCACGCCCAAATCGACCTTGGCCAGATCGTGCTCGCGGGCGGCAGGAGCCAGGACGCCAAGGATCGCGCCATGTCGATCCTGCACACCGACCCGAAGAATCTCGACGCCGCGCTATTGCTCTCCAACGCCGACACCCTGCTCGGCAATCTGAAAGATGCCCTCCAGGAAGCGCAAGACGCCGTCGCCCTCGCTCCGGAAAAAGCGAAGCCCTACATCAATCTGGCGATCATCCAGCAAAAGGCGGGCACGGACGACCAGGCTGAACTCACGCTGAAAAAGGCGCTGTCGGTCGATCCTTCCTCGCCAGCGCCTGCTATGGCATTGGGCACACTCTACGCGCGCCGTAGTCGTTGGGCAGACGCGCAAGCTCAATTTCAATCGGCGATCAATCTGGCACCCAGCGATCCGCAAGCTCGCTCAGCGCTGGCGGCCCTCTACCTAAAGCAAGGTGACACTTCCGCCGCGGAGCAGGTCTTCACCGACGCGAGGCAGCAAGTCCCGGACGATCCGGCCATCTACCGCCTTCTTGGCGACTATTACATGACGCAGGGAAATTCCGCGGCCGCTCTCAACGAATTTGGCGCGCTGTCCACCCGCTATCAAAAAGACCTGCAAGTCCGCAAGACCTATATCCAACTCCTGATCATAAATCATCGTCTCGACGACGCCGTGCAGTTGAACGACGCTATCCTGGCCAGCACTCCGCAGGATGCGGAGTCCCTAATCCTGCGCGGGCAAATTCAAATTCAGCAGAATCATTTCGAAGAGAGCATTCTCACCCTCCGTCAGGCACTGAAGCTCGATCCGGGTAGCGCCATGGGCCATTACCAGCTCGGCGTCGCCTTCCAAAAGCTGGGTCAAATCCAGCAAGCCGAAGGCGAGTGGTACACCGCCGTTCGCATACGCCCCGAACTGCTGGACGCATGGTCGGCACTCGGTACTAGCGCCGCTCAGCGCTCCGACTGGGGCTCGCTCGAGTCGATCGCCGCCCAATTTCGCAAGATTGCTCCGGGCTCCCCGCAAGCGTACCTGTTCCACGCTACCGCAAAGTTCAATCAGGGCGATGCCGCTTCGGCGGAAGAGGATTTCATGCAGCTCATCCAGGCGGCGCCGCAAAATGCCCTCGGCTACATAAAGCTTGGCCAACTCCGGACCCAGGAGAAGCGCTGGAATCAAGCCGAGGACTCCTATCGTCAGGCTCTGGCGCGGGACCCTAATTCACTTGCCGCGATCCAAGGGCTTGTAACTCTCGACTTTGCTCGCAATCGTCCCGCGGATGCCGTCCGCCTCCTCCAGGCCAACATCGAACGAACCTCCGGCAACTCTACCCTCTTTTTTCTCCTTGGCCAGGCGCAACTCCGAACTGGGCAGGTGGCGGAAGCCGAACGTGCTCTGTCCCGGGCTGTCTCATTGGACGATCAGAACGTGGCTGCAGTGGTTTTGCTGGCGCAATCCCAAGTGTCCGGCGGAAATGTGGAGCAGGGTATTGCCAGCTATCAGCGCGCCATTGAGTTGGCCCCGAACAATGTCGAACTCTATGTTGGTCTCGGCGCGCTATATGAATCGCAAGGGGATTGGCAGAAGGCCTTCGCTCTCCACCAGAAAGCTCTGTCCATCCAGCCCGACTATGCACCCGCCGCCAATAACTTGGCCTACATCATGCTGGAGCATGGTGGCGACCTCAATGTTGCGCTCTCTCTGGCGCAAACGGCGCGCCGTGGCCTCCCCGCGCTGCCGAATTCCGCCGACACTCTGGGCTGGGCCTACTATCACGGCGGATCTTTTTCCGTGGCCGCTCCACTTTTCGAAGAGGCCGTCAAGCAGGCGCCCTCCAATCCCACCTACCACTACCATCTGGGATTGACCTACCAAAAGTTGAACGAATCAGTTCGCGCCCGCGCTGAACTTCAAAGGGCCATAACCATCAACCCAAAATCGTCCGTGGCCGACCAAGCCCGTCACGCCATCAGCCAAGGCCTCGGGTCGTAAACTGATTTTCCACGAGGGCTTCGATTCACTTGACAGGGTACGAGCACCACGAACGGGATGGCATGTCGTTTCCTCCCGCCCCGTTCACGCCGAGCGTTCCGGAGTGCGCGAACCATGGGAGAGGCGTTACCAGCGGAAGACATGGTGGAGTGGAGAAACACCTTGCGGATCAGTCGCCGAAGTAACCGAACTAGCTGTCGAACCAACTAGGGAATGGCAGCGCTGACTTGATTCGAATCTAGGCTTTCGTCGCCCCCGGAATCGACCGATGTGGCCACGTAGAAATACGTCGTGCCAGATTGAACATCCGTATCGGAGTAGTTCAAGCTTGCTACCAGCGTGGGATTCAACTTCGTATACCCGCTGCCCGACACTGTGCTGCGGTAAATGTTGTACCCGCTCACCGTCGATGTGCTCGCGGTCCAGACCAGCGCCACAGAATGCGCCGTTCCCTGTGCGGCCGTGAAGTTGACACCGGTAAGATTTGCACCGGCTAAGGTGACATTCTGACTGGCCGGCGTAAACGCGTAGCCCGATTCGCTGGGTGTTACCGTGTAGGCTCCGTTCGGCAAGCCCGTGAACGTGTAGATCCCAGAGGCGTTGGTCGTCGCCGTGGCAGCCGTCGGCCCGCTCAACACCACCGTGGCCCCGCTCGCCCCCGCTATGGGCGTGATAGTTCCCGAGATGCTGGCGGTCGGACCGGTTTGCGCTGTCGCCGTAAAGTTCACTCCGCTAACGTTGGCGGTGGTGATCGTTGCTGCTTGTGAAGTGGGAGTAAACGTGAATCCTCTATTGCTAGGAGTAACCGCGTACGTCCCCGCTGCCAATCCGGTGAAACTGTAGGCCCCCGAACTATTCGCGGTCGCGGTCGCGCTCGCCGCTCCGCTCAGAGTGACCGTGGCGCCGCTGCCGCCCATCGTTGGTGTGACCGTCCCCGAGATATCGAATGTCTGGCCCGCCGGCGTTTCACTGACCGCGTGACTTGTCGGGTTTACCGTGGCGGAGCAACCCCAGGAGAACGCTGCGAGCACACAAGCTCCAGCGCGCATCAAGGCGCGTTGCGTGCAAACCTTCAGAAACCATGACTGCACCGACTGTCTCATATCTTCCCGACTCCCAAGCCGGGTGGCTCAGGTCTGCTAGGAGGCTACGGCTATAACGGGAAAAGCTAAAGTCCAAATTCGGTACAGGTGTGCTCCTGTCCCTCGGGACCGTTGCCTACCGTGATGTTCTGCGGATGGGCCGTATATATCACGAACGACGTGTTTATGCGACCCGTCCGATCGATTCGACCGCTCTACGGAATGGCCGCCGTAGCTTGGTTGGAGTACGCGCTCTCGTCGCCGCCGGAGTCCAGCGACGTCGTCACGTAGTAGTAGGTTGTACCCGACTGCACGGCGGTGTCGTCGTAGCTGGTGCCGCTGATCAACGCAGGATTCAGCTTCGTATAGCCGCTACCGTTAACGGTGCTGCGGTACACATTGTATCCACTGACCGCGGAATCGCTCGCATTCCATGTCAGCGATACCGAGAACGACTTGGCCGCCGCCGTGAAGTTGACTCCCGTCTGGTTCGCTGCATTGATCGTGACACTCTGGTTCGCCGGTGTGTACGTAAAGGCCGCATCGCTCGGAGTAACGGTGTAGTTTCCATTGGCCAACCCCGTGAAGCTGTAGGCGCCGGAGCCGTTCGTGGTCGTCGTGGCGCCCGCGGCTCCGCTCAGGAGTACCGTTGTGCCGGTTCCACCACTTGTCGGCGTGATCGTACCTGAGATCGTGAACGTGGAAGGCGCCTGTGCCGTCGCCGTGAAGTTCACTCCGGTGACGTTCGCAGTTGTAATTGTCGCGGACTGCGTCGTTGGGTTAAACGTAAATCCCGTGTGGCTGGGCGTGACCGCGTAGGTGCCGGCTGCCAACCCCGTGAAGCTGTAAGCGCCCGAGCCGTTGGCCGTCGCGGTGGCGCTGGAAGCTCCGCTTAGCGTCACGGTCGCCCCGTTTCCACCGGCCGTCGGACTGATCGTTCCGGAGATCGAGAATGTCTGCGCTGGCGCAGCCGTCGCTGTGAAGTTTAGTCCGGTAACGTTGGCCGAAGCGACCGTCGTAGCCTGCGACGGCGGACTAAAGGTGAATCCCGTCTGGCTCGGCGTGACGGTATAGGCTCCATTCGCCAAACCGGTAAAGGTGTAAGCGCCCGAGGCATTCGCGGTCGTGGTCGCGCCAGAGGTCCCGCTTAACGTGACGGTCGCGCTTGCTCCACCTGCCGTCGGGCTCAGTGTCCCCGAGATCGTAAAGGTTTGCGTCGGCGTTGCCGTTGCGGTGAAGTTCAAGTCCGTAACGTTGGCTGAAGCGATCGTCGCGGACTGCGAACCGGGAGCAAACGTGAATCCGGCGTGGCTCGGCGTGACCGAGTACGTTCCGTTCGCCAGTCCCGTGAAACTGTAAGCGCCGGAAGCGTTTGCCGTGGTTGTAGCGCCGGAGGCCCCGCTCAGCGTCACGGTCGCCCCACCTCCACCGGCCGTCGGACTGATCGTTCCGGAGATCGAGAATGTCTGCGCTGGCGTTGCCGTTGCGGTGAAGTTCAAGCCCGTGACGTTGGCCGAAGCGATCGTCGTGGACTGCGATGCCGGGCTAAACGTGAATCCCGGCTGGCTCGGCGTGACGGAATAGGTTCCGTTCGCTAGACCCGTGAAGGTGTAGGCACCTGAGCTGTTCGCCGTCGTAGTAGCTCCAGAAGCGCCGCTCAATGTCACCGTCGCGCCTGCTCCGCCTGCCGTCGGGCTAATCGTTCCGGAGATCGAAAACGTTTGAGCCGTGGCCGGCGTTGCTGTCGCCGTCGCGGTGAAGTTTAGTCCCGTAACGTTGGCCGATGCGATCGTGGTCGACTGCGACGCCGGGCTAAACGTGAATCCCGCATGGCTCGGCGTAACCGAATACGTTCCATTCGCGAGCCCCGTAAACGTATAGGTGCCCGAGCCATTCGCCGTGGTTGTGGCGCCCGACGCTCCGCTCAGCGTGACGGTCGCCCCTGCTCCGCCGGCCGCTGGGGTCAACGTCCCAGAGATACTGAATGTTTGCGGTGCGGTCGTGTTGTTTACGGTGACCGCGACATTCGCGCTGCTTGCCGAATTCCCAGCCGTGTCCGTGGCCACCGCGCTGATCGTGTGGCTCCCGTTCGACAGCGTTGCCGTATTGAGCGTGTAGGCATAAGGCGCGGCGGTCAGGCTCGCGCCAACGTTCCCGCCGTCCACGCGAAATTGTACAGTCGCGATTCCAATGCTATCGGATGCCGCTGCCGTTACGTTCACGTTGCCCGACAGAGTGGCACCGGCGTTCGGCGAGGTAATCGCAATGCTTGGCGGAGTCGCGTCCGTGCTGGCGGGCGTCGAGAACGTTTGATCGTTGCTGGTGGCTGTCGTGCCTCCTGCTGCGGAGAGCACACGATAATGATATGTGGTGGCTGCGGCGAGGCCCGCGAGAGCCATCTGGTGGTTCGTCACCATCGAGGTATTGACCGGTGTGCTCGCGCCGTACGAAGCAGTGGTCCCGTAGTTGATCGCCGAAGTGGAGGGGATGTTGGTGGCCCAGCTCAACTGCACCGAAGAGACGGTTGCGCCGCTCGCTTGTACGTTGGAAATTGCCAAGCTCGTCGATGATGGCGTCGTGGTTTGTCCGTTGCTGGTGGTTACGACTCCTGCGCATCCAACCAGACCTGAACTCAAAATTGCGATACCTAGAACCGCAGTCAGCAGCAGGACGACACGCCTGCTTGCAGAGAAAGCTGCACTCAGCATTTTTCAATCACCCCGGGAGGACGGCAAACCAAACAGCGCGCGAGAAAAAAATTCCGACTGGGTTCGTACGCACTGTGGAGACTACTGAGCGAGGGAAGGGAGGGTAACTGGACTCACGACGCAAATGAGGGCAGGGCTGGGGGCCGGATTAGTACTGGCCTTAAGGGCAATACGATGCAGGGGTGATCCGCGCTCGCTCCGCTTCCGGCGCGTAAGCGATTGTAAAATAGCGCGTTAACCATATTTTGAGATTCACACGAATCCGGGTGGATGGACGGTTTGTGTCCCGCCTGAGCCCCAGTTTTTCCGTGGCTGCCTACTCGTTGGGGTCTCCTGAAGAAAAATTTCAGGCGGTCCTGCGATCTGCGTGGGGCCTACCCGTGCGGCGTCGCTCCCGACCGCTCTCTGAACTATTCTCCCGCGATCACTCCTACGCGATTACGGACCTTCTTCGCGGAGCGCCGGTTCCGCTTGTTGCTCCCGGTTGCTGGCCTACGCAAGGAGCTACCGTTTTTGCGCACCTGGCCTTCCAACTCTTTTAGCTTTCGATCCAGCGTCTCAACAATCTGTTTGAGCTGGGGAATCTGCTCGCATGCAAGCTCCACCATCTGGCCTTGCTCGTATTCCAGTGTTTCCTGACATCGGCTGAGGTATTCCCTTGCGCCCTGCAGCAATTTCCCCAGCTCAAACAGATTGTCGGCGCAGAGCGAGCGTTTCGGAATCGTTGGCGGTTTGGAACCCATTTGGAACTCAACGGATAGGATCTTCTCCGCGAGGACCATTCGAGGATAGGCTTGTATTTAGGCGTTGCCATACCGTCGTTCGCCTACGCTGGTTCTAAGGCGGTCCTAAGACGAACTTCGCCAAACGCTTCCGTAAGCCCTGCATTGCCCCCTTCAGCGCTACGAGAGCTCCAATAAGAAGTAAGCAAGGCTCAAGTAAACACCCTATCGACCTGCGCTATTCCGGGCGTGTCAAATACCAACAGGTAAGAAGCTTTCCGAGGAGAGACCCCCATGTGGGCCATCGTTATCGTCGTCGCACTAAGTTTCGTCGGGCTGATGGGCTATTTTTTTTACCTTACTCCTGGGCCCGACGACCAAATCTAAACGCTGTGCTCGTGCGTCCCTGCCTAAAATAACCCCATCCCAGGGTCAGTCCCGCAAAATTGCCGCAGATCTCCGCAAATCTCAACGTCGGGCTGCACGTGTGCGCGAATTCCTTCTTTCTGCTAAATTGTTCAAGCAACATTATTGGTGCAACCCGGGAGAGGTGTCCGAGCGGTTTAAGGAGCACGCTTGGAAAGCGTGTGTAGGAGAAATCCTACCGTGGGTTCGAATCCCACCCTCTCCGCCATTCTATCCCCCTTACTTTTCAGCGACTTCCCGTCTCCCTTCGTGTTCGTGTATCCGCCGTGTATCTAAATTTTCGCGGCTGCTGCGCCTCCTGCGTGTCCTGCGGGTGCCGTTTCATGCGCCTGCCTTCGCCAGGAGATCGATCCGCCGTTCCTCGATCAATTCGAAAAATCCCTCGCGCGTGGCCAGGGCGAAGCTGATCCTCTTCCATTCCGCTTCGTTGAAAACTAGTTCGCCGTTCAACGCGTACGATCCTACGCCCCCCGGAAACGTGAACCATCGCGTGTGTACGTGCGCGCCCAACAACGTCCAATAGATTCGCGTCTTCATTTCGCGGCGTCCCTTCGCCTGCGCTTCCAACTCTGCGCTGATCTTTTCCGTCCACTCGTCGTCCATCATCATCAATTCCACAGCGCCTTGGGCTTGATCGTCATCTCTTCGTGAAAACATCCGGTCGTTGCAGGACGCTTTTCGCACTCCGGGCAATACGGAATGACGACGACACAGACTTTCCCGCCGCCCCTGCAATTCTCAAATCGCACGTCGTGGATTGGAGGGTGTGATTTGGAACTATTTTTCGAGGGAATTTCGCTGCCGTGTATCCGGGACGTATCTAAGTCCCGCTGATTTTGCGGTTCTGGAGGATAAGGCGTTGCGTGGAATCAATAACTTACGTACGCTCAATAGCCGGAGACGCTTCGAATCCCACCCTCTCCGCCATTCTATCCCCCTTATTACTCAACGTCTTACCGACTCCTTTCGTTTTCGTGTGCCAAGCATGTGCCAAACCCTCACGGCGCTGGCACTGGAGTGGAAAAGGATCAGCTGTTCCCCGGCCCTCCGCGCTTCGTCGGGCAGGGCGCGAGCGGAAGCGATCTCTGGAACGGGCCGAGGATCGGCGCATCGTTGAAGGAATCGGCGGTCCGCGCGATCGGCGCCGCGACCTGATCGAATGATGAGAGTCGGTTGGTGTTGTGATCGATCTTGGGGCGGACGGAGCGAAGCGGAGTCCGGCCCAAGATCGGCGGCGAATTCGGCCGGCGTCTTGTATTCGATTCCACTGTGCAACCGCTCCTGA
>Ga0181522_10000610_pt1 | contig 25430 bp, 23 predicted proteins | sample PEATcosm2014_Bin_27_FD_121103 | JGI IMG/M metagenome (GOLD analysis project Ga0181522, IMG submission 121103) | Peatland microbial communities from MTU Mesocosm Facility, Houghton, MI, USA - PEATcosm2014_Bin05_10_metaG | ecosystem: Environmental > Terrestrial > Soil > Wetlands > Peat | place...
CTCACCGTCGAACATCCCGGTGGGTAATTTCGCCATGTCGGGTGAGTGGTATTCGGGTCCCCAGGAAATCACGGCGGTCTCTGACGCTAAGGTCAACATCAACTTCCAGGCGAACGACGTCTACCTCGTCATGAGCGGTGACGGCACGATCAGTGAGACGTTGAACGGCAGGACCTACAAAACAGTCTCGGTCTCGGGCTATCCGCGCCTCTACACCTTGTTCAAGAACAAGAGCGACGTGAACGGGCTTCTCGGACTCTCGTTCTCCAAGGGTCTCGAAGCGTACGACTTCACGTTCGGTTGATCCGAAATCTCCCTCACGCGCCGAAGTGACCCCGCTCGCGTTCGAGCAGCGATGGTCATTGTCGGGGCGGCACGATCCAGGTGTGACTTGACCGTAGCGAAATCCACGGCGGTATTACGAATGGCCGGAGGGCTCGAGCCGACGTCAGTCCCTTGACCATAGAAAGACGGCTGGGCCCCACCCAACGGTGAGGCCCAGCCGCTCTACGAACGACTGCTTACTTCAGCCAGCTCGGAATTGGAGCGATTTTCCAATTCGACGAATTCAGAGGACTCCCCGCAAAGGGGGTCGTCGTGAACACCGTCTTGGTCACAGTCACGCTGTTGGGCGCGAGAGACCCGTTCGAATTGACCGTCGCAATCGCACCACCCTGCATACCTTGGTGGTTGCCGTTGGTGTAGCGCAACGGCGTAATCGCGGGCGTGTCAAGCGTCGTCGAGGTCAATGCCTTCACGAAGCCACCTCGAGTCACGTTCTTTCCTTCGGCACGAAGCGTCTCGACGAACGCGAGAGCCTGGCCAGCACCGTAAAGCTCGTTGAATGACATGACAGTCGATGCGTTGAACTTCGGGAAGTCGGCGGGATCTTCCTCGAGCACCTTACGGACCCAAGGAACCCAAGGGTCAGCGTTGTCAGTCGTCGATGGGAAGTAACTCGTCGTCACCGCACCCGCCTCGAGCGGCGTGTTCACCGACAGCGGGTCCGAACCAATGGACGTGATGATCCACTGAGGCGAATACCCCAGTGCGTGAGCCGTGGCGAGGATGCCGTACGTGAAACCTGGCACTGAGTAGAGCACGACCACCGGAACCTTGTTCTGCGCCAACGTGGAGACGTCGGCGGTGATGTCACTCGTCGAACCAGAAATCGCGTCAGCCGCGTTGTAGGTCAGGTTGTCCGCCGACGGGATGGTGACGCCGCCGTCTTCAAGACCTTGAAGCCCAGTGGCTCCGACGTCGTCGTTCTGGCCAATGAAACCGATCGTGTCATTGGGGTAATTGGCCTTGATGTACTTGGCAAAGATCTTGCCCTCGGCGACGTAGCTCGTCTGGTACCCGAAAAGTTCGGGGAACGAGGAGGGCTGGTTCCACTCAATGGAGCCAGAACTTACGAACAGCTGCGGCACACCGTTCTGTCGCAAGTAACCCATGACACTCATCTCAGCGGCGGTGCCCAGCGAGCCGACGGTAGCAAAGACGTGATCCTGGGCGACCAATTGCTGATTGTTGCTCAACGGCGTCGTACTGGCGCCCGCCGTGCAGCCAAGACCGTAGGCAGCGAGGCCGTAGCAGTCATCAAGACGTATGTACTTGATCTTGCGTCCGTTGACGCCGCCCAACTTGTTGACGTACTTGAACACCGCGTTCGCGGCCGCCGAGACCGACGCGTAACTCGCGGCGATGCCCGATAGCGGTACTGAGGCGCCGATCGTGATGCTGGTCGCAGTCACGCCTGGCGTCGAAGTTGATGCGCCAGCGTTCGCACCGATCAGACCCGTTGAAGCGGTCGCCAGTGCCAATGTCGAACTGCACAGCAGCGCGGCGACACGACGATTCCTCTTTCCGATTTTCATTGTCCCCCCCATTAGTTAATGCTTGATTTGATGCGTAGCGTAAAGTTACTCGCCAGTAGAAACAGGCGCAACTCGCCGAGCAGATTTGACAAAAAAGCGAATTCGGCGGCCCAATCCAGCGATGCCGTGAGGAGCGAAGAGCATCGTCAGGATGAGGAGAACTCCGAAGATGATTCCCTGCATATTGGCGCCGAGATTGGAAGTGGGATTGATTCCGGTCAAGGAGTTCAAGTGGCTGATCAAATTTGTGCTGAACGCGTAAATGATCCCTCCGATAACCGCACCACTCAACGTGCCGATGCCACCCAAGACCATCAAGGTGAGCAACGTGATCGACAACGTGAGCGGGAACGCGGAAGGATTCACGGTGGCGTTAAGAAGCACGTAGACCGAGCCACCGAGACCGGCGAACGCGGCCGACACCACGAAGGCAATGGTCCTCGTACGCGGCAGGTTGATGCCGACCAATTCGGCCGCGACGTCATTATCACGCACCAAGCGCATGGCTCGACCAGTGTGACTGTGAAAGAGGTTCGCCATGAAGAAGAAGGCCACGCCGGCTACAGCCACGGCGAGGTCCGCGGTCCACTGAGCGTTCGCGTTGATGGTGGCGTTCTGGCCCGAGAAGAACCCTAGGAACCAGTGAGGTGTCGTCAACGTATTGAAGAACAAGCCGCCTTCGCCTCCAGTTACCGACGTGTAGTTCTGAGCAATGGGAGATATCGCGGCTGAAAAAGCGAGGGTCATGCCGGCCAAGTAGGGCCCGCTCAGGCGAGTGGACGGAATCGCGATGATCAAGCCGCTCATGGCCCCGATTAGGGTCGCCAAGAAGAAGGTCACAATCAACGGCGTCGAACCGTGATGAGCCGCCCAGATCCCAGTGGCGTACGCACCGACGGCCATGAACCCGGAATTGCCGAGTGAAATTTGTCCGCTCCATCCCACGAGCCAACTCAGCCCCAGAATCACAATCGATATTGCGGCCCCGCCCGCCAACTGAGAATCGGCCACGGGGGGAAGGACGAAGGTAATTGCGAGCGTGACCACCGTGATCGCCAACACTCCAACGAGACGCGAGGAAGTTCTCTCTTGCGCAACGACTGAACGCAACCAGGTCATCAGACTCGCCTGCTGACGCTCTTGGCGAAGATGCCCTGTGGTCTGATCATCAACGCGACGACCAGGATGATGAGCCCGCCAAGGGACGCAAGATCAGCCGACCAGTAGGCCAAGACAAACTGTTCAGCGATGCCAATGAGCAGTCCCCCAATGACCGCGCCCACGGGCGAATCCAAACCTCCCACCACGGCGGCGATGAAACCGGCGATCAAGATCCCGTCCATGTCGCTGGGATAAAGACCAAAGCTCCCTGACGCGACGATGACCGCTGCGACGACGCCGACGCCTGCCGACAACATCCAACCAATCGTGAGCATTCGATTGACGCGAACACCGAGCAGACGGGCGACTTCGGGCGCGAGTGCCGACGCGCGAAGTTTGAGTCCAAGGTTCGTGAAACGAAAGAGCGCGGCGACCAGGGCCATGATCCCCACTGCGAGGCCGAATTGAAACAGGATGAAGGGCGACAGCAAAACCACTCGACCTTGATCGTGGAAATAGATCTGGGACAGTGGTGTCGCAATATTTCGCGTGGTGCTGGTCCAAATCGCCTGAGCCACCGCCTCGATCACACCCAGAAAACCGACCGTGACCACAATGGCATTGATCGCGGGCTTGCCGTAGAGGGGGCGGACGAGGACGCGTTCCGTGAGTCCTCCGAACAGAAATCCAACAGCAATGGACACCACCAGACAGAACCAGTAATTCAGACCCCGGTCCACTTCGGTCATGCCGATGTAACTGGCGAACATCGCCATCGCGCCCTGGGCAAAATTGAGTACGTGTGTCGACTGCCAGATGATCACGAGGCTGAGGGCAACCAAAGAGTAGATAACGCCCTGCGCCAAACCCGCGAAGATGTTGTGCATGATTGGAGAGGCGAGGAAGGCGCTCATCATTGAACCAAGCCAAGGTAGTAATGACGAAGATTCTTGTCATTGGCGATTGCCTGCGCTTCACCACTTGCTACGACGGTCCCTAAATGCAACACGACCGCGTCGTGGGCGATTCGCAACGCACTCTTCGCGTTCTGCTCTACCAACATGACCGTCAGATCACTGGCGTGACAGAGCTCGAGGATGAGGTTCATCAGCTCTGACGTCACTTGGGGCGCCAGCCCAAGCGACGGCTCGTCTAACAGCAACACCCGGGGATTGCTGATGAGCGCTCGTGCCATGGCCAACATTTGACGTTCGCCCCCGGACAAGGTCGCGCAATACTTCTTGCGTCGCTCACCTAGGACCGGAAATTGCGCGTACTGCTTTTCGAGTCCTGCGCCAATGTCGACTTTGCTCGCGAAGGCGCCGAGGCGTAGGTTCTCCTCGACCGTGAGTTCATAGATGACGCCCCGACCTTCGGGCACGTGCGCAACACCGAGTCGAGCGATGTTCTCGGTGGACGTCGACAATATCGAGCGGTCGCCAAGAAAGACATTCCCGCTCTTGGGCGCGACGAGACCCGAAATGGTTCGAAGAAGAGTCGACTTTCCGGCGCCATTGGCCCCCAAAATCGCCGTCACTCGTCCGGGGTTGGCCTGGACGCTTACGTCGTCCAGCGCGCGAATGGCCCCATAGTTCACCGTCAGATTCTCGACCCGAATCACGAGTCGACTCCGAGATAGGCGGCCAGAACGTCAGGGTTCGTGCTGATGTTCGCCGGAGCTCCGGTTGCGATCACCTTGCCAAAGTTGAGCACGACGAGTCGGTGCACCAAGGGCATAACGAAGTCCATGTTGTGTTCAACTAACAAGACACTCATTGACTCACGTAACTGGACAATCAACTCAGCCAATTCCTGAAGTTCGTTCTCGTCGAGACCCGAAGCCGGTTCATCCAACATGAGTAGCGACGGCTTTCCCATCAGGGCTCGTGCGATGGACACCTTCTTGGAGATGCCGTAAGGGATGCTGTAAGGCAGCGCGGACGCGAACTTTGCGATACTCAATCGCTCCAGTTGGGTCATCGCGTCCTCGCGCAGCTTCAATTCATGGCGATAACCGGCGGGAAACCCGAAGAGCGACGACGCGAATCCACGACCCACGTGTCCCTGAGCGCCTGCCATCACGTTTTCCAGAACACTCATGTTCGTGAAGAGTCCCACTCCCTGCAACGTGCGAGCCACGCCGGCCGCGCACAGTTGCGAGGTCTTCAGGGCGCGGTGACCCAACGCGGGAAAACGCACAGAACCGGCATCGGCTTTTTGGAAACCACAGACCACGTTGAACGCGGTCGTCTTGCCGGCACCGTTGGGACCAATGAGACCCACGATCTCTTTTGGTTGGACGTCAAAGGAAACCTGATCCAGAGCAAGCAATCCACCGAATCGCACGGTGACATCTTCCAGTTCCAACGTGGCTTCGATCGTGGGCTCCCCGCTCATAGTGGACCAAACTACTCTCGCCGCACACGAAGTGCGAAAGCGAAGAAATTGAGAATGACGTCGCGCCCTCAAGGTCCATCCGCGTGATCAAACGTATCCGAGGGTGACTGGCCATTTTGCTTTGCATTATCGTTGAGCAACGCCGTGGTGTTCTCGCGCGACACGGTTCATCTGACCATGAGGAGTTGCAATGGCGACCACAATCGCAAAGGTCATCGTCTGCGACGGCGACGAAACTGGCCAAGAACTACTCGACCAATCACTCCGGGTGATGACAAGCGAACTACTTGGCGTCAGCCTCCAATTCGAACATTTTGATCTTTCCCTGGGAAACCGTCGCGAGACGAACAACGGCGTCGTTCGAGAAGCGGCGGCCGCGATGGTGGAGACCGGTCTCGGGCTCAAGGCAGCCACCATCACGCCGCCCGAGATGGGCGGCGTCGGTTCGCCCAATCGACTCCTGCGTGAAGGCATCGGCGGCTCCGTGATCGTACGAACTGGTCGACGTATCCCTGGTGTCTCTCCCGTCGTCGCCACCAACAAGCCAATCATCGTGATCCGTATGGCGGTCGGTGACGCCTACGGCGCCGACGAGGGGCGTGAGGGGACGCCCGGGAGTTTCGACGAAGTGGCGTGGCGCACCGAAAGAATCGAACGGTCGGTCTGCCGCTTCGTCTCGGAATATTCATTCAAGGCCGCCGCTCAGGCCAACGGCGTTGTCTACGGAGGACCGAAGTGGACGGTGTCGCCCACCTACGAGGGAATGCTCAAAGAAGAGATGGACGCCGCCGCGAAGCGTTATCCGGACGTCACCTACCGACCCACCCTCATCGACGCGACCTACGCGGGTCTGCTCACCGACGTGCACGAACAAACCCTGGTCATCCCTTCACTCAATCGCGATGGCGACTGCTTGAGTGACTTCGTGCTCGCCATGTTCGGCTCGATCGCGGGCGCCGAGTCCGTGCTGATGGCCCTCGATGAGAACCTTCACCCTCGCGTCGCCATGGCCGAAGCACCCCACGGGACCGCACCCACCCTGCAGGGCAAGAACGTCGCGAACCCGATGGCGATGCTGCTCGCCCAAGCGGCGCTACTCGACCAGGCGGCGCTTCGTCTCGACGACCCGCGTTTCCGGGTCGCGGGCGAACGTCTACGAACCGCGACGCTTGAAGGCGCTGCCGCGGGAATACGTACCTTCGACCTCGGGGGCGAGGCGACCACCAGCGGCGTGGTGGACGACGTCATCAACCGTCTGAAATCCTAAGGCAGTACGATCTCGAAACCGAATTCGAAATCGTCCAGACAATCCACGAAAGTTCCGAGTACACCCACGTCGCCGGTCGCCTGAAACGCGTCACTGGCGAGCAGTTCCTCGAATGGCTTCGAGCCCGAGGAGAACTCCGAAAACGCCGCCAGGGTCGCGCGGATCTCGACGGTCGCCTCTGCGTTGCGTTCGCCGTGACGCGCGTGTATGACGCCGTGACGCACGCCAAAGGACCACGCGTCGTCATCTCGATCACTGATCACGAGGTTTATCTCAAGATCGAGTGGCGCCGCGCGCGGCCCGTTGAGACGAACGCCCATCAAATCGATGAGCATATCGACCGTCATCGCGCGCACCAGTGCGGGACCGAGTGCGTTACCGCGCACGCCCTTCAGCGCGGTCCCGTTCGTCCGTAATTCGAGCGCGCCGGTCAGATAGAAGTCACGCCAGGGTCCCGACTCGCTCTGGTAACCGAGTTGCTCGAGCGCGTCGGCCTGGAGATATCTCGCCTCCTCGTTCTCGGGCTCGGCGAACACCACGTGGTTCACCACCTCGACGACCCAGCGATAGTCGCCTTCGTCGAATGACGTCTGCGCCTTCTCGAGCACGGTCGAGCTACCGCCCATGAACTTGACGTAGCGTCGGGCCGCTTCGACCGGCGGATGCGGCCAGAGGTGAGCAGGGTTCGCGTCGAACCAACCGAGGTAGCGCTGGTACACGGCTTTGGCGTTATGTGACACGGTGCCGTAGTAGCCGTGGTTGAAGAATTCGTCTTCCAGACTTTCTGGCAACGTCAGTTCCTCGGCGATCTCGTTGGGAGTGAGGCCGTGATTCGCTAGGCGCATCGTCTGGTCGTGAACGTAGCGGTACGCATCGCGTTGGCTCGCCAGATACGACGCGACCTGCTCGCGCCCCCACCGGGGCCAATGGTGACTCGCGAAGACGACGTCCGTGTCGGGCCCGTACAGCACCAGCGACTCATCGATGTATTTGCTCCACAGCAGGGCGTCACGGATCTGGGCACCGCGCAGTGTGTACACATTGTGCTGGTTCGCGGTGCAGTTCTCCGCCATGCACAGCGCGTGCAGGTCAGGAAAGAACATGTTCATTTCCGCGGGCGCTTCGGTGCCGGGGGTCATCTGAAAGACCACGCGAATGCCATCGATCACGAGTTCGGTGCCGGAGGTTGCGATCTCGAGGGTCGGCGCGACGAGTTCCACCTTGGGTAGCGCGGGCAGACCCTTGCCGAGACCCGTGTCGACGTGCCCCTGGGCGTCGTGCGGAAGGAGCGCCCCGTACATGTAGGTCGCACGGCGAAGCATTACGGTGCCGGCGATGACGTTCTCGCTGACGGCCGCTTCGAGAAACCCGGCGGGCGCGATTATCTGCACCGAATTTTCATTGATGTCTCGTTCAGTCACGATTCCGTGGATGCCTCCGAAATGATCGGTGTGACTGTGCGTGTAGATCACCGCGACCACGGGCTTCGCTCCAAGATGTTCGTCCACGAGGTCGAGCGCGGCCCTCGCGGTCTCCTCGGCGGTCAGTGGGTCGATCACGAGCCAACCTTCATCACCGGCTATGAAGGTCACGTTTGATATGTCCATGCCACGCACCTGATAGATGCCCGGCGCCACTTCGAACAGACCCGCCACGTTGTTGAGCCGGCCTTGTCGCCAAAGACTGGGATTCACGGTCGAAGGCGGCTGCGACGCCGCGGGGTCGTCGAGGAAGGCGTAACTGTCCAGGTCCCACACGGCGTGCGCGAAGCGACCCCGCACCTGGCGAGGCATCCCCGCAGCGAGGCGCCCCCGCTCGACGAGATCGAAATCGTCCGTTGCGCCTGCACCAATACGCTGATGCACCGAGGCCTGGGCGGCCTCGGTGTGCGCGCTGGCGAGTTTCCTGTCCGGCGTTCGTTGTGCCACGATCGTCCCCTCTCCAATGTGGCGTAACGTAACACGAACCATGCGTGGCCGATTTCCATCATGGACCCGCTTGACGCATCGCTCGAACGAACCCAATGGTCCGAACGCGGGAATTCCTCGGCGTTACGATCCAAGAACCTGCACCGACAAGTACGTCGGCGGCTCTAGATTCGTTCCATGGCACCTCGTGAAGTCATTTTTCCCTCGTACTTCTTGTGGGGTACGTCCACCTCCGCCTACCAGATCGAAGGTGGCGGCACGAACACCGACTGGTGGCGGTTCGAACGTGCGCCAGGCACGGTGGCGGTCGAGGAGTGTGGCGCCGCGTGCGACTCGTGGCACCGCTACGAAGAAGACCTGGACTTACTGGTGGACTTCGGTTTGAATTCATTTCGACTCTCGATCGAATGGGCGCGCGTCGAACCCGAGCACGGTGTCTTCTCGAGCGAGGCGATCAATCACTACCGGGCGGTGCTCGAAGCCTGCCACGCCCGCGCGATCTTGCCCGTGGTGACCCTTCATCACTTCACGCTGCCACTGTGGGTCGCTGACGCCGGGGGTTTCGAGAACCCCGAGATCGTGCACTGGCTCGCGAACTACGCCAGAGTCATCGGCAAGGAATTTGGCGACCTCATCGGCATCGCGTGCACGATCAATGAGCCCAACATTGTGGCGGTCATGGGTTACCTCATCGGCATGTTCCCGCCCCAGGTCACCGACCAAAGTCGATTCGTCGCCGTAAATGAGATGATGCGCCAGGCCCACGTCGCCATGCGCGAGGCGTTGCGCGAAGGTCCTGGCGCCTATCCGATCGGCATGCCACTCTCGATGCAAGAGTACGAGGCACTTCCGGGCGGCGAGGAGAAGATGCAGACGATGCGCGACGAGATGGAGGACAAGTACCTTCGAGCCTTGGACGGCGATGACTACATCGGCGTGCAGTGTTACACCAAGATGGTCGTAGGCCCCGACGGCGTCGTCCTGGACTCGCCCGGCGAGAAAACCGAGATGGGTTATCTCTTCTGGCCCCAGTGCGTCGAGCACACGGTGCGTCGCGCGGCGTCGTTCTCGCCGCTACCTCTCTACGTCACCGAGAACGGAATCGGCACCGACGATGACACCCAGCGGATTCGCTACCTTACCGGTGCCCTCAAAGGTCTTCACCGCGCACTCGAAGATGGTCTGGACGTGCGTGGTTACTTCCAGTGGTCGTTACTCGACAACTTCGAATGGTCCTTCGGCTACCGTCCGAAGTTCGGGATCGTGAGCGTTGACCGCACGACGTTCGCACGCACACCAAAACCCTCGGCCCAGTGGTACGCGACGACAACGAGAGATTTCCCCCGGAGCGTGACGATTCTCTAGAGCAGCAATCGTTCCATTTGAGCTCTTGGCGCCTCGATTTCCTTCAGAGCTTCGCGCAAGGCCTCGACCTCGGGCGACATACGAAGCGCGGGACTACTCAAGAGGTTGTGCTCCTCGTTCGGGTCCTCGCGGCGATTGAACTGCACGTCACCGTGGAAGGCGGACATCTTCGCCCAAAAGGGCACCTCGTCGGCGACGCCAAAAGGCTGCTTGATGACTGGAACTTCGGAACCCGGCATGAAACTGAGTGTCGCGCGAACGTTGGGCCGAGGCAGTCGAATCTGAGGAAAGGCGTGGACGGGCATGGTCGACCACCGATTGGAGTACATCTCGAGAGGTCGGTTGCTCTCAATCGGTGCCCGTACGAACTTGACGTCGTTGTCGACGTAGACGACTTCGCGTCCCCAGATCCCCGTCAGCAGATGCGTACGCGCTGAGTGACCCGTGCCGCTCAGCACCGGCACGAGCGAATAACCGTGCGTTCGATGCTCGGTGGTGACAGAGAAGATCTCGCACAGGGTCGCGTGCACGTCGACGGTCGTCGTCAGGTCTTGCACGTCGCCGGCGTTCGCGCCGGGCCAGGCGATCATGAGCGGGATGTGGCCCATCTCTGAATAGACCGGTACGCCGGGCTTGCCCCAGATGCCGCCGCGCTCGCCCAGGTAGTGACCGTGATCGGTCATCACGATCACCGCGGTCTCGGCCCAAAGGTCTTGTTCGTCGAGCGCGTCGAGCACGCGCCCGAGGTGGTGATCGATCATCGAAAGCTTGGCGCCGTAGTTCGCCCGGATCTGACGGCCCGTCCGTTCGTCGGGCACCGTGGGACCATCGGCGTCGGTGTAGGGCGGCCAGATGACCTTCGGTCCACTCCAGTCGGCGTCGTACATCGAGGCCCATGGCTCGGGCGTGTCGAAGGGTTCGTGAGGGTCGAACTCGTCGACGAACAAGAAGAACCGTTCGTGAAAGTGCGCGTTGTCCTTCAGCCACGTCGCGGCGGCGATCATCGTCTGGGGACCGGGGAAGTCCTCCTCGGACCGAAAATACGAGCGTGACTTCTCGTAGCCGCGCGCAAAGGACGCGGATTGGGCGGGTAGCGCTGGCGCGCCGAACCACGAGGGATCCAGGCGCGTCTTCCACGGATCGTCCTCGTGACCACGAACGTATGTCCACGCCGAGAAATCCGTGTGATAATTCTCGCCGCCCGCTTCGAAGAGGTGAGGGTGGTCGGTAACCAATTGGGTGACCACACCCTTCTTGCGCAGTTCGAAGGTTATCGCGTCTTCCCAGATCTCCACCGAGCCCCATGGTCGCCAGAGGAAGTCGAGGGCGCCGCAGAGGACGTCGTGGCGCGCGGGCATACACGGTAACGAGCCGGTGTGATGATTGGTGAAACGAAGGGCCCGCTTGGCGAAGCGACTCAGATTCGGTGTAGTGAACTCCCGAGATCCGTACGCCTCGAGAAGATGACGGTTCAGCGAATCGAGCAGGATCACCACGACGTTCTTCGGGGCGACCGGCGGTAGGGACGTCGCTTCTTCAGCCATGCTGTCAACGTAGCGTACGAGACAAAATCACTTGCCTCGTCCAAGGTGTCACGCTACGTTGTGTCCGTGAAGCCCCAACTCGAACTCACGGCTCTCGATTGCCCAGATCCACTCGCCCTTGCGGACTTCTACTCGCGCGTCACCGGCATGGAGATCGAACCCTTGGACGATGAGCCTTCTGGCGAGATTGAATGGGTGCGCTTGTTAAACGAGGGCATGCCCACCCTCGCGTTCCAACTCGTTGAGAACTACGTCGCACCCACGTGGCCCGTGGGTCCGATACCTCAGCAACTGCACCTGGACTTCATCGTCGATGACCTGGACGAGAGCGAGCGCTACATCCTCGAACAAGGTGCGACCAAACACGAGTTCCAGCCGGGCGAGACCTTTCGCGTGTATCTCGACCCGGTCGGTCACCCGTTCTGCTTGGTTCTCCCGTACTAGGTTGCGCTCGTCAACTGAGGCTGAGCAACGCGATACCACCTACGACGAACGTCGCCGGCACCACCACCCGGCGAGCGCGTCCTTCGCGAAAGATGAACACCCCGATCAGCGCCGCCCAGAGCACGCCGGTCTCACGCAAGGCGCTCACGACACCCAAGGGTGCTCGAATCTGCGCCCAGAGCACCGCGACGTAGCCCAACATAGACAAGACGCCGCCGGCCATGCCGATGCTCGCGCGCCGCGCCCCGGGCCACCGGCCCCTCGGCTGGCGCGCCACCACTCCAAGCAGCCAGACCGCCGACTGGAGCGAAAACAGGGTGAGGCCGTACCGCAGCGCGTTGGCGCTCGCGCGCACGCCCAGGCCGTCAACGACCGTGTAGATCGCGATCGCGGCTCCCGTCGCCAGCGCCCAGTACACGCCTTGGCGGTGTCCGATCGTGGGATTCCTTCGAAACGCGAGACTGACGATACCTACCACAATCGCGACGACCCCGATCAGTCCACGCGCGCTCAGGTGTTCACCGGCGAAGATCAGACTCGCAAGCGAGACCAGCAACGGCGCTATCCCCCGGGCGATGGGATAGGACTGGGAGAAATCAGCGCGTCGGTACGCACCCATGAGAAAGATTTCGTAACCAACGTGACTCACAACCGAGAACGCGAGGTACACCAGCGCCCCTGATTTGGGCAGGCCGACCAAGGGCCAGGTGAACCAGCAGACCAGAGCCACGCCCAGGTTGAGTAGCGCGAAACTCGCGAACTGGTCGTGGAGGCTCTTGGCCAGAGCGTTCCACACCGCGTGGACGAGACCCGCCCCGAGAACGACCAGCACGACGGTGATGTTCACGCCTCGGCCGTCGTCGATTCGAGAGTGGTGCGCGCCGCGGACACGAAGAGCAGTCTACGAACCGGTCGAATCGCGATGTTTGGCGACCCTCCATTCGCGCGCTCGCCAACGGATAGACTGACACTTCGCGTCTCGGAGTCTTCACTTCGAGAACACCGAGGACCTGTGGTGCAGCTCGGAGTGCACGCCGCCCTGTCAAGGCGGAGGTCGCGGGTTCAAATCCCGTCAGGTCCGCTCGACACCCCGAGGGGTGACGAGGAGGTCGAGTAGCTCAGTTGGTAGAGCGCGCGCCTGAAAAGCGTGAGGTCACCGGATCGACGCCGGTCTCGACCACCAACCGTTCGTCTCACAAATTTCACAAGGGGCGAACGCTCATTGGCGTAGCGAGCGAACCGCCACGCGTGCGTGTCGTGCGCTGTGGGTCGCTCGCCACGGCCCCACCGAGACGAGATTGCGTCGCAGTCCGCACAAAGCGATCTCGTGGTCGCCAATTCTCGAGTGCACGAGACCCAGCGGCTCAATGCGCGCGACGACCGGCGAACCGTGGCAGCGTTCAACCAGATAGAGGCTCACCATCGAATCGCGCTGGGCGTTCACCCGTGCGGAGCGGTAGAAATACCGCTCGGCGGAATCGGGCACGCTAGTCATCGACGAAACCTACCGATGACGTGTAACGGGCCGTGTAACTTGGCACCGAACGGGGGACCATGAACGAATTACCGCACGTCGAGCCCAGCTTCGCAGCCCAACCCACCAAGGTCGACTGGCCGACCAAGGTCTGGCCTCGAGCGGGTGCTTCGCCCGAGCGTCTGGCCATGGTCGTCAACGAGGCGTTCAACGCCGACGAACTCGCGATTACCAACGCCGTCGTCGTCATCCAAGGTGGCAAGGTCCTCGCCGAGCGCTACGCCGGCGTCCAGGAGTTCTTTGACCGTGAACCAGAACCGATCCACGCACAGTCCCAGTTGTTGTCGTGGTCAATGGCGAAGTCCCATCTCCATATGATCATTGGCACACTCGTCGATGAAGGTCGGCTCGACCCCGAGGCCCGAGCGCCGGTTCGCGAATGGTCCGAGAGCACCGATCCCCGACACGCCATCGCACTCAAGGATCTGCTCGCCATGCGTGATGGACTCGCGTTCGTCGAGAACTACGAGATCGGTCAAAAGAGTCACGTCATCGAGATGCTCTTCGGTGAGGGCAAGCAGGACATGGCGGGCTACACCGCGGCACTCCCGCTCGCCCACGAACCCGATACCTTCTTCAACTACTCGAGCGGCACGACCAACGTACTGAGCCGCATCGTGGCCGATCAAGTCGGCTACGGCGATCGTTATGACGCCTATCTCCATCAACGTCTCTTCGAACCCCTCGGAATGAGGAGCGCGGTCGCCACCTTCGATCCAACCGGCGTGTTCGTGGCGTCGAGTTACCTTCACGCCAACGCTCTGGACTTCGCCAAGTTCGGACTGCTCTATCTGCGCGGCGGCGAATGGGACGGCGAACAACTGATCTCACGCGAGTGGGCGGCCACGGCCCAAGTGCCGCTCAGCAAGGATCCGGACAGCGATTCGTTCTACTCGTGGCAGTGGTGGGTCACCGGCGACCGCTACGGCACGTACTGGGCGAGCGGCTACGAGGGTCAGATGATCAGTGTCGTTCCGGCCCTCGACGCCCTGGTTTTACGCTTTGGCCACACCCCCGAAGACAACTATCCCCAACTCGGCGAATGGCGAGCGAGAGTTCTAGACGCGCTCGCCAGTGGGGTCTAAGCGCCCTCGTAGGAGAAACCCAAATCCGGCGCGCTGAACAGTGCGTCAAACGCCAGCCCTTCGTGCGCCGCCATGTCGCCAACCGTGCCGCCGCGATCGACGACCGCGAGCAAGAGGACGACGAACGCGCCGAACTCCTGGACCACCTTGGCCGCTTCGAGCAGACTGGTGCCTCGAGTCACGGTGTCCTCAGTAATCACCACGTGATCGCCAACTTCGAGCGCGCCCGCGATGCGCCCTCCTGCCCCGTGGTCTTTCACCTCTTTACGGACGCTGAACGCCCGAAGTGGTCGGCCCCTGGTCGCCGCCACACCCGCGGTGATGAACGAGGCGCCGTCCGCACCCATGGTGAGCCCTCCGATGGCAGTCGCGTCAGGGGGGATCCTTTCGAGGAGCAGCGTCGCCACGTCGACCATGGTCTCGGGTGCGCAAATCGTCTGCTTGGAGTCGATGAACCACGACGACGTGCGCCCGGACTTTAAGGTGAAATCCCCGCGGCGAACCGAATGGTCCATGAGGTGCTCGAGCACGCGACCTCGTGCGTCGTTCACGTCAGCACCACCGAACCAGAACCGCTTCGAATGTTCCCGATCACTGACGCCGTGAGGCCGTGCTCGCGCGCAACTTCGACGGCGGTGTCGGTGTCGTCGGCGTCGACCACCACCACCATGCCGAGTCCACAGTTGAAGACGCGAACCATCTCGTCCGCGCTCACCTGGCCACGACGTTGGATCTCGAAGAAGATCTCAGGAGTATCGAACGCCTCGAGGTGGATGACGGCGTCGCGAGTGGGTGGCACGACGCGCACGACGTTGCCCATGATGCCGCCACCGGTAATGTGCGCCGCCGCTCGAACCCCGTCGCCCATCTTCTTTCGCATGGCCGTCAGGGCCGGCGCGTAGATGACCGACGGCAAAAGTAGTTCGTCACCCAACGTGCGCGTCGCACCCGAGTACGCCGGACGCGTCAGGGCACCGGATTCTCCGATGAGCACTTTGCGCGCGAGCGAATAGCCGTTCGAGCGTAGTCCAGGTGACCCGAATCCGATCAGCGCGTCACCCTTGTGGACCCGGTGCACGCCCAGTTCGTGGCCGCGCTCGAGCACGCCGACCGCAAAACCCGCGACGTCCAGGTCGTCAGGGTGCATCACGTCACCGTGCTCGGCGGTCTCACCACCCAGCAACGCAATGCCCGCGTTACGACAGCCGTCGGCGATGCCGGTCACCAGTTCCTCGAGGCGCGCGGGATCGAGCGACCCCACCGCCACGTAGTCGAGCATGAAGAGCGGCTCGGCGCCAACGCACGCGAGGTCGTCGACGAGCATCGCCACGAGGTCTCGACCAACCGTGTCGTAGCGACCCACTTGACGCGCCACTTCGAGCTTGGTGCCCACACCGTCGGTGGACGCGACCAGCACGGGGTCCTTCATCTTCGCGCGGTTGAGTGCGAACATACCCGCGAAGCCGCCGATGCCGCCGAGCACCTCGGGCCGCTTCGTGCTGTCGACGACCCCCTTGATGCGCTGGACCGCCTCGTCGCCCGCTTCGATCGATACGCCAGCCGCCTGGTACGTCATGCCGCCCTGGGGCTGTTCGAGTAGTCGACTCACCAACGGCCCCCGCTCGCCCCGAGGGCTACCGGGGTCGGTGCGGGATAGTTACCGGTCAGACACGCGTCACAACATTCGCCGTCCAGTTGGATGGCGCTGCGCAAATTCGCCAGAGTGATGAACTCGAGGGTGTCTGAACCAATGAACGCGTTCATCTCGGGAATCGAATTGTTCGCCGCCAGCAAGTCGTCCTGCGTGGGAGTATCGATGCCGAAGTAGCAGGGCCACATGAACGGCGGCGACGAGATCCGAAGGTGTACTTCTCTGGCTCCCGCGTCGCGCAACATCTTCACCAGCGCTTGGGTCGTGGTGCCTCGAACGATCGAGTCGTCGACCACGATGAGGCGTTGGCCCTCGATGTTCTCGCGCAAGGGGTTCAGCTTGCGCCGCACGCTGGCCGCACGTTTATTCTGATCGGGCGCGATGAAGGTCCGCCCGATGTAGCGATTCTTCACGAGTCCGTAGCCAAAGAGTATCCCCGAGGCCTTGGCGTAGCCCTCGGCCGCGGGTACGCCCGAGTCCGGCACGCCCATGACGATGTCCGCTTCGACGCGAGACTGGCCCGCGAGGAGCTCACCCATCCGTCGCCTGGTGGTGTGAACCTGGTGGCCCATGAGATACGTATCGGGTCGAGCGAAGTAGACGAACTCGAAGATGCACAACTTCTGTTTCTCGCCCGCCGGTTCGAGGAGCTGGGCCGACGTGATGCCAGCGCTCGTGATCGTGATCATCTCACCCGGTTGGATCTCTCGAACGAACGTGGCGCCGATCACGTCAAGAGCCGGTGATTCAGAAGCGACCACCCACCCGTCAGGCCCCCCTTCACCCGGCAAGCGACCGAGACAGAGGGGGCGAAAACCGTAGGGGTCACGCACGGCGTGTACGGCGTCGGCTTCAAGGACCACCATCGAAAAGGCGCCTTCCGCTATTGCGAGCACGATCGACAACGCTTCGGCGAGTGTGTGGCCATTCTCCACCTCGCGCGCAAGTAGTTCTGCGACCAGGTCCGAGTCCGAGAGCATGGACGTGACCTGGATGCCCGCCTTATCGGCGAGCTCTGAGGTGTTGGTCAGATTGCCGTTGTGCGCGATGGCGAATCCCGAAGAACCCGCCGATCGAAACACGGGTTGGGCCGCCGTCCAGTTCGCCGAGCCCGACGTGGAGTAACGGGTGTGACCAATGACCAATGAACCGGCGAGCGCGCGCAAGGTCGTGTCGGCAAAGACGTGACTGACGAGCCCGTTGTCCTTCACGACCGTGATCTGTTGGTTATGAAAAGTGGCCATGCCGGCCGATTCTTGACCTCGGTGCTGGAGCGCGTAGAGCGAGTCGTAGCAAAGGTGCGCGACGTCGCGTCCCGGTGCAACAATCGCGACGACCCCGCAAGCTTCTTTCATTCCTTCTCCACTGTAGGGGTCAGGGGTTGAAGAGGCACTGGGACATTCTCGCACAGCCACCCGGCCACGAGGCGATTGGTGGATACTCTTGGACCGTGATTGACCTGCACACCCACTCGAGTTTCTCCGATGGTTCCGATACGCCGACCGAGTTGGCACAAAAGGCGTACGAGTTGGGTATTTCGGCGATCGCCCTCACCGACCACGACACGACCGCGAGCTATCCCCAGATGAGCGAGGCGTGCGAGAGGTTCGGGGTCGAGCTCGTGAGCGGCGTTGAGGTCTCTCTACGAGACAACGAATTCCCCAAACGTCGGCCCGACGGATCCGTTGGTCCGCGCAACGTGCACGTTCTGGCCTATTTCGTCCCACTCGATCCCGAACACCCCCTTCAATTGAAGTTGGCCTCGCTGCGCCACGACCGCGACGTACGCAACGTGGCGCTCGTAAAAGTGCTCAACGAGAAAGGATTTGACAAACTCACCATCGACTACCTCGCCCTCCTGGCGGGTAACGTCCACTCGATCGGCCGACCTCACTTCGCGCGCGCCATGTTCGAACTTCATCCCGAGATCGTGGGCGAACGCACCGACGAGGGCTGGAACGGCGTGTTCGTCGAGTGGTTGGGTTCCGAAGGCCAAGCCTACGTGCCAAAGACCTCCATGGCCATCGAGGAGTTCGTCGACGCCGCACGGGGATCCTCGACGGTGTTCTCTATTGCGCATCCGCTCGTGAATTACGTGGACTCCATGAACACCACCGCGATCATCGCGACGATGCCCAAGGTAATGGCCTCGCTGCGCGAGCGGGGCCTGCGCGGGATCGAGGCCTACTACGGCGGCACCTCTCAGGCCTTGCGCTCGTTGATGGTGAAACTCACCCGAGACGCGGGCATGGTCCCCACCGGTGGTTCGGACTACCACGGCAGTTACAAGAACGACGTCACCCTCGGCTTTGGCAAGTCGGGTGACCTTCGCGTTCCCAACGAGATTCTCGACGAGTTAAAGGCGATCGCCTAACCCGCCGCCTCGAGCGCCTCTTCGAGGGCCGCGTGGCGGCGCCGAGCGATCACTTCGACGTCGAGTTCGACGGCTTTGCCGATGCGCAACTTCGCGCCGCCCACGCGTCCGATCTCTTCGACGGCTACGCCCGCTCGCACGCAGCGCGCAATGAAGTGTTCCAGATTGTCCGTCGTCATGACGAATCGCCCGGGGAACTCGGCGAAGAGTTCGCCGTGACCGTCGAGTTCGATGACGTTGGCGCCCAGACCAGTCACGCTCGCCATCTCGGCGAGCGCCACGGCGAGACCGCCTGAACTCACGTCGTGTACCGAGGTCACGTCACTCGACGCGCCCGCACAGATCTCGGCGATCTCGGCGGTGACAAAGTCGAACGTGGCCTTGAGCGAAGCACCCTCGAAAGATGCGACGTTGCCCCCGCGGCGTCCGCGACGAGTGGCCCAACGGGTGCCGGCAAGGGGAAACGCCACCGCACCCGAAGCGCGGCGCTCACCCACGAGCACGATCGCGTCTCCCTCGCGCCAGTTCCAACCCGGTGGCGGCGCGACGAGTTTGTCGAGCACGCCAAGCAGTCCGACGACCGGTGTCGGGTCGATGTCGTTCCCACCGCTCTCGTTGTACAGCGACACGTTGCCACCCACCACGGGAATCGCCAGCGCCGTACACGCCTCGGCCATGCCGTCGATCGATTCTGACAATTGCCACATGACCTCGGGGTGTTCGGGATTGCCGAAATTCAAACAGTTGACGAGCGCCTTGGCGCTCGCTCCCACACACGCCAGATTCGCCACGCTCTCGGCGACGGTGAGTGCCGTGCCGACGCGCGGGTCGAGCGCGCACCAACGAGGATTGGAATCAGTCGAAAGACCGATGCCACGAGTGGAAGCGGGCAGGCCCGGACCGGCCAGCCGCAGCAACGACGCGTCGCGCCCGGGCCCGACGACGGTGTTAAGAAAAAGTTGGGAGTCGTACTGTCGATAAACCCACGTCGGATCCACCATCAACGCGACCAGGTCATCAGTGGGCGAGCCCGCTGGCTCGTCGAAGGTCGGATCGTCGTCGTGCACGGCGTCGAGCGACGTGGGTCGCTCACGCGCTCGGTCGTAGAGTGGCGCCTCGTCGGCCAGCGATCTTGCGGGCACCTCACCGAGGATCTCGCCGTCAAAGCCGCGTCTGATGCGCAACATCCCTGCCGGGTTGCCGTGCGCGTCGAGATTCGGCTCGACGACGCGCCCGACCACGCTCGCTCGCACTTCCCACTTCGCACACAGTCTCGCCAGTTCGTCCCAGTTCTCGGGCGTGATGATCGCGAGCATGCGCTCCTGGCTCTCAGAGGTCATGATCTCAAAGGGCTGCATACCTTCTTCTCGAAGGGGCACCGCGGTGACGTCCACGTCCATCCCCACGCCGCCTCGCGCGGCGGTCTCACTCGTCGCGCACACGAGTCCCGCGCCGCCGAGGTCCTGGATTCCAACGACGAGTCCACGGTCGAGCAGTTCGAGGCACGCCTCGATGAGGCGCTTCTCCTCGTAGGGATCACCCACCTGCACGCTCGGACGCTTGGCGTCGTCAAGCGACGCCGCGCCGTCGCCGACGAAACCCGCCGAGGCGAGCACCGACACACCGCCGATCCCGTCGCGACCCGTCGACGAGCCGAGCAGGACCGCGAGATTGCCAACGCCCGACGCGACGCCCAGGACGAGCCGGTTGGTGGGCAATGCCCCGCAACACAGCACGTTCACGAGTGGATTAAACGAATAGCACTCGTCAAAGGTCAGTTCACCGCCGACCGTGGGTACGCCCACCGAGTTGCCGTACCCCGAGATGCCCGAGACGACCCCTTCGACGAGCCAGCGCTGACGCGCGTCGTCGAGGTTGCCAAAGAACAGCGGATCCATCACCGCGAGTGGTCGCGCCCCCATGGTGAAGACGTCGCGCAGGATTCCGCCCACGCCGGTAGCCGCCCCCTGGTACGGCTCAATCGCCGATGGGTGGTTGTGGCTCTCGATTCGTATCGCGACCGCGATGCCGTCTCCCGCGTCGATCACGCCTGCGTTCTCGCCGGGACCCACGAGCACGTGCGGTCCCTGAGTCGGGAGTCGGCGCAGGTGAATCCTCGATGACTTGTACGAGCAATGTTCGCTCCACATCACGCCGTACAAGGCCAATTCCAAGGCATTCGGGTCGCGTCCGAGAACCTCTCTGATCTGGGAGAACTCCGAATCGGTGAGGCCCAGGGCACGGTGCAGGGGCTCGGGGGGGCGACTCACCCTTACAAACTACCCGCCGGCGTCAGACGATTCGCCCCGCGCCGGATCGAGTTCACGTCGATGCGACCACGTCCAGCTCGAAAGCATGATCGCGGCGAACAACGTGAGCACGTTGATACACAGTTCGATGACGCCGTTGGCGCCCTTGCCCCAGATGCCGTGTTCTACGTCGAAGAGTACGTCCATGGCGCAGAGGTAGAACCCCGCGCCCGCGCCCACGAGTAGGAAGAGCAGTGCGCTCGGCGAGCGACGACGAAGCGACGTCGCGCCGAGCACCAGGCAGGCGACGATGAAACCATCGGCGACCGGGAACGCCTGCTCGAAGTCCACGTAGACCATGGACGTCTCCGAGGCGACGAGCGAGCGGCGCGTGAACCAGAACACCCAATAGAGCACGATGACGACCGCCAACACGTAACAGATTCGGGCGACGCGACGAAAAGGTTCGGTCACGAATCCGTCGAACTAGCGTGCACCCACCGGCGCACCCACAAAACTCTCGAGCAGCACACGTCCGTCGGCGCTGCCGAGCAACGTGGACATTGCCCGTTCGGGATGGGGCATCAGGCCGACGACGTTTCCTTCGACGTTCGACACACCCGCGATGTCATCACGAGATCCGTTGGGATTTTCCTTGTAGCGAAGGACGATCTGATCGTGCGCGACGAGCGACTCCCACGTCTGGTCGTCACAGGTATACGAGCCCGAGAAATGATTGATGGGAATGACCAATTCCTGGCCGCGCACGGCTCCCCTCGTGAGGACCGACGCCGTGGACTCGACGATGAGCGTGGTCGCTTGACAGAGGAAGGTCAGTCCGCGATTCTTCTGCAGCGCCCCGGGCAAGAGCCCGGCCTCGGTGAGGACTTGAAAACCGTTGCAAATACCCAATACTGGTCCGCCCGCCCGGGCGAAGGACGCGACCGCCTCCATGACCGGCGAGAAACGGGCGAGAGCACCCGGACGCAGGTAGTCCCCGTGGGCGAAGCCACCGGGAAGGATGACACCGTCAAAGCCGTCGAGATGGGTGGTCGAGTGCCAGACGAACTCGGCGTCAGCGCCCAAGGCGCCCACCGCACCCAGGGCGTCGTACTCGCAGTTCGAGCCCGGAAAGACCACCACGCCGATCCGGGTCACTGACTACTCCTTCGCGGCGCTTCGCGCCGTCGCGTTCTCGATGACCGGATTCGACAAGAGTCGTTGCGCGAGTGCAGTCGCCGTGGCTAGCGCCGACGATTCGTCCTTCGCGTCGATGTTCATTCGAAATGACTTGCCGGCGCGCACCCGAGTGACGCCGTTGAAGCCGAGTGCGGGCAACGCCCGCTCGATCGTGGCGCCCTCGGGATCAGCGATGCCTTCGCGCAGGGTGACGTCAACGACAATCGGGTAGTTCACTTCTATTCACCGTACCAGTCGCTGAGTGAATGTCCGGTCACTCGCTCGTAACACGCCACGTAGCGATCAGACGTCACCTTCACGATGTCCTCGGGAACGTCGGGTGGGGGCGGTGTTCGGTCCCACCCTTGTGTCGAAAGCCAGTCACGAAATGGCTGCTTATCGAACGACGGCGGCGTCTGACCAGAATGAACGTGCTCGGCGGGCCAAATGCGCGAAGAATCGGGCGTGAGCACTTCGTCGCACACAACCAGCGCGCCATCGACGTAGCCGAGCTCAAACTTGGTGTCAGCGAGGACCAGCCCCACCTTGGCGAGCGCCGCAGCGGCCCGGGTGAAGAGATCCAGGCAGATCGACCTGGCCCGTTCCAGCGGCTCCTCGCCCACGAGACTCGCGGCGGTCGTCAGATCGATGTTGACGTCGTGACCCGATTCCACCTTCGTCGAGGGCGTGAACAACGGCGTCTCGAAGGGATCGGTGAGCTTCATCCCTGGTGGAAGCACCATTCCGGGCACCGTGCCGTGTTCGATGTACTCGGCGTAGAACGAACCCGCAAGGCGCCCGCGCACGATGCACTCGAGTGGGAGCATTTCGGCGCGTCGCACCAACATGGTGCGGCCGTGCCACGGCGTCTGTCCGAGAAACCCGGGGACGTACCGCTCGATCTCGCGCGGGTCACACGAGACGAGTGATGCGGGCACCTGCTCGGCGAATTCGCGAATCCAGTAGTTGGTAAGTGCGGTGAGCACGCGTCCCTTCTCGGGAATCAGTTCGTTCATCACGACATCGAAAGCACTCAGACGATCAGACGCCACCATCAAAAGATGCGCGTCGTCAACGACGTAGAGATCTCGCACCTTGCCCGAGTAGATGTGCTGAAGATCGAGGGTCACTGCGCCCAGGTCAATGCGTCTAGGAAGCGACGTCGATGAAGGAGTAGTCGCTGCGCGTCAAAGGCCTTGTCGAGCACGTCGTTACTCAGCGTCACTTCGTCGTCACTCGAGACGACCTCACGAAAGTTGCGCCGCTCTTCGACTGCCTGACGCGCACAACGCTGGACGATTCGATACGCGTCGTCGCGAGAGATTCCCGAATCAATCAGGGCCAGTAGCACCGACTGGGAGAAGACGAGCCCCAGGGACGTCACCGTCAGGTTTTCCAGCGCGCGTTCGGGGTGTAGCACCAAACCTTGGGCGAGACCGGTGGCCTTTCGAAGCATGTAGACCGTCAATTGCAACGCATCGGGCAAGACGACCCGCTCGACGCTCGAGTGCGAGATATCACGCTCGTGCCAGAGCGCGACGTCCTCAAGTCCCGCTTGCAGATAACCACGAAGGACGCGGCTCAGTCCACAGAGTCGTTCGGAAAGTACCGGATTGCGCTTGTGCGGCATCGCCGAGGAACCCTTCTGACCAGGTGCGAAAGGCTCCTCCGCCTCGCCGACCTCGCTGCGCGCGAGCAACCGTACTTCGAGGGCGAACTGCTCAATCGATGTTCCCAGCGCCGCGCAGGCGTACAGAACCTCGGCGTGACGGTCCCGCGCGATCACTTGGGTCGCGGGAACGGGCACGAGACCAAGCGCGCTACACACGTACGCTTCAACCGCAGGGTCAATATTCGAATACGTGCCGACTGCCCCCGAGAGTTTCCCCACCGCAATCGCTCTACGCGCACGTCGCGCCCGTTCGACGTCGCGTTGGACCTGCAGGGCGAACAAAGAGAACTTCGCGCCGTACGTCGTCGGCTCCGCGTGCATGCCGTGCGTGCGACCCGCGATGGGCCAATCGATGGTCTCCTTGGCTCGCTCGGTGAGGGCGTCTCGAAAGGCCACTGCGTCATCGATCACGATGTCCATCGCGCGCGTCAAGGTGTGACAGAGCGCGGTGTCGACCACGTCTGACGACGTGAGACCGTAGTGGATCCAGGCACCCTCGGGCATACCGATCCTTGATTGGACGACATCGACGAAAGCGGCCGTATCGTGATTGGTAACCAACTCACGCTCATCCACTTCGGCTACGAATTGCGAATCAACGACCGGACGACGGGTACGCAAGACGGCGACGTCGTCAGCGCGAAGTACGCCAATCTGGGCCAGCGCCTCGGCGGTCAGGATCTCGACCTCGAGCATGGTGTCGAACCGATTGACGTCAGTAAAGAGCGCCGCCACGTCGTGGGGTGAGTACCTCGGGATCATGCCACTCCTCTAATTCACGGCTAGGGCGATGTCGCTGCGCATCACCCTTCCCTCAAAGGTTACGAGCGACGCGCCTTCGTAGGCGCGTTCTCGCGCCTGGCGAATGGAGTCGCCGACACCGGTGATCGCGAGCACCCGCCCGCCAGCGGTCACGAAGCGGCCCCGTCCATCAGTCTCAGTACCCGCGTGGTACACGGTCACGCCCGCAACGGGCTGGGCCAATTGACCGTCTCGCCCGAGGCCGTAGATCATGTCGCCGTGACGAGGATGATACGGATAACCGTGGGCGGCCAGCACGACCGTGACGGCGTGCTCGGATGTTCGAAGCGCGTCGGGAACGAGTCGACCCTCGCCCACGCCTCTTAGCACTTCGAACAGTCGCGCACCGTAGAGTGGCGCGATGACCTCGGTCTCGGGGTCGCCGAAACGGACGTTGTACTCGAGCAGTTTCGGACCCTTGGGCGTCAGCATCACCCCGGCGTAGAGGACGCCACGATAGTCGATCGTCCGCTTCTGCAGTTCTTTCACCGTGGGCGCGATGATGTGGACCATAACGTTCTCGACGAGCTCGCTCGTCATGGTTGCCATGGGCGCGTACGCTCCCATCCCGCCAGTGTTCGGACCAACGTTCGCGTCACCGACGCGTTTGAAGTCCTGGGCGGGCGCGAGCGCGACCGCTCGCGAACCATCAAAGAGCACCGTCAGCGAGCATTCCTCACCTTCGAGTCCCTCCTCGATGACCACGGTCGTTCCCGCGGCGCCAAACGCCGCGCCACTGAGTTTTTCCATTACGTCGCGTCGAGCTTCGGCGAGGTATCCGGTGACGAGCACGCCCTTGCCCGCGGCCAAGCCGTCAGTCTTGATGACGTAGGGCGGCGCCATGCTCGACAGGAACGACAGCGCCTCGCCCTCATGCTCGAAGACACCAAAGCGCGCGGTCGGAACGCCCGCGCTGGCGAGGAACTCCTTCATGTAGGCCTTCGAACCCTCGAGACGCGCAC
>Ga0181522_10000612_pt1 | contig 25320 bp, 15 predicted proteins | sample PEATcosm2014_Bin_27_FD_121103 | JGI IMG/M metagenome (GOLD analysis project Ga0181522, IMG submission 121103) | Peatland microbial communities from MTU Mesocosm Facility, Houghton, MI, USA - PEATcosm2014_Bin05_10_metaG | ecosystem: Environmental > Terrestrial > Soil > Wetlands > Peat | place...
CGCGATTCGCGAAAAGAAGCCGGGCGTCGCGATGAGTGTGCCGCGCAAGTCGGTGGAACTCGGTCTGACAGCGATGACGATCCCGGAGGAATATGGCGCATGGGCAGGGACGGTTCTTACGGCGGCTGGCACTCGGCGCACACCGGCATGGGCACACTGCCGCTCGTCTGCTTTGGCAATGAACAGCAAACAGAAGTATCTGCCGAAGCTGGCGAAACTTGGAATGCTCGCTGCGTACGCGCTCACCGAGCCATGGGCAGCCTCCGATGCGCTCGCCGCACGCACGCGCGCCGATCCTGCTTCGGCCGTGACCATCAGCGACGGCAGGTCCACCGCCACGACGCTCGGCATCGCGCACGAACAGTACGGTACGAAGCTCGATCACAGCAGGAGATCATCATGAACCTCGCCTCCATCATCATGGAGGCCTTTGCGATGGAGTCAAGCCTCCAGCGTAGTCGCAAACTCGCCTCGGCCGGGAGCGGCGCCATGCTGCGGACGCCTGTGCCGTACTTGATCGAGAACCGTCCTAGGCGCATGCGCCGCGGACGCCGATCTGCGGCGCTATGTCTCCCGCGTGCGCGAGTATGCCAATCACGATCGGGTGAACGCTATTGCACCCCATCGCCGGGTTGCCGGGCGACTGCTGGCAAACGAGCGTTACACGGTCTGACGGATGAGATAAAACAAGTCAAGGAGTGACCATGGCACTCACGAATCACAAATTCCTGCTGGCGGCGCGTCCGGTCGGCATGCCGAAACCGGGCGACTGGACCTTTACCGAAGAGCCGGCGCGTGAGCCGAAGGAAGGCGAACTGCTGGTCCAGCTGTTGTACATCTCGCTCGATCCGGCGATGCGCATGTGGATCAACGATTCGCGCTCGTATCTGCCGCCGGTGGGCATCGGAGAAGTAATGCGGGGGCTTGGACTCGGGATTGTGACGGCGTCGCGCAACCCCAACTTCGCCGTGGGCGACCACGTTTCCGGATCGTTCGGGGTTCAGGAGTACGCCATAACCGACGGCCGGGGAATAAGAAAAGTCGATGCGAAAATCGCTCCGTTGCCAAAGTATCTCAGCGTGCTCGGGATGCCGGGAATGACCGCATACTTCGGACTTCTCGATACCGGTCAGCCGAAGCCCGGGGAGACGGTTGTGGTCTCGGCCGCAGCTGGAGCTGTCGGCTCGATCGTAGGCCAGATCGCCAAAATCAAAGATTGCCGCGTAGTGGGCATCGCGGGAGGAGCGGAGAAATGCCACTACATCTCGCACGAACTCGGCCTCGACGCAGCCCTCGATTACAAATCCGAGGACGTGAAGCAGTCCCTTCGAGAGCATTGCCCCGCGGGCATCGACGTCTACTTCGACAACGTGGGCGGCGCAATTCTGGAAGCGGCGCTGGCACAGATAAAGCTGCACGCGCGCATCGTCATCTGCGGCGCGATCTCGCAATACTGTAATACGGGCCCCGTCACTGGGCCCGGCAACTACCTGTCGCTGTTGTCGAATCGCGCCACCATGAAGGGCATGCTGGTGTTGGATTATGTCGACCGTTACACGCAGGCCGGGGCTGAAATGGCAAACTGGATGGCAGCCGGCAGGCTGAAGTCGCGCGAGGATATTGTCGAGGGACTCGAGACCTTCCCCGAAACTCTGCTCAAACTTTTCACCGGCGAGAACACAGGAAAACTCATGTTGAAAGTGGGCTAGCTGCGCGACGGAGAATCTCTGATGGCATTCGTCGAAAATCAAGGCGCAAGAATCTATTGGGACGAACAAGGGCCGGGGGCACCCGTACTCTTGATCATGGGTCTCGGCTATTCGTCGGCCATGTGGCATCGCACGCGTCCGGTGCTCGCCGAACATTTCCGCACGATTGCCTTCGACAATCGGGGCGTGGGACAGAGCGATGTTCCCCCCGGACCTTTTTCGATTGCGACCATGGCATCCGACGCGGCTGCGGTTCTCGATGCCGCGGGCATTAGCCGCGCCCACGTCTTTGGCGTTTCCATGGGAGGAATGATTGCCCAGGAATTCGCGCTGCAATATCCAGATCGGACGCACTCGTTGATCTTGGGTTGCACCGCGGCAGGCGGGCCGACGGCGGTGCGCGCGGAGAGCAAGGTGGTCGACGTGCTGATGGCGCGCGGCATGACGCTCGAACAAGCGCGAGAGGCTATCTTGCCCTACATCTACGATGCCTCCACCCGGCGGGAAAAGATCGACGAAGACATCGCCGTGCGCCGGCCGTGGCTTCCCACTCCGGCAGGCTATATAGCACAACTGCAGGCGATCGTGGCCTGGGAAGCCTACAGCCGGATTGCGCAGATCTCGGCCCCGACTCTGGTCATTCACGGGAAATCGGACCAACTCGTGCCCGCGGCCAATGGTCGGTTGATCGCAGAACGGATCCCCGGCGCAAAACTCGTTTTGCTCGATCACGCCAGCCACTTGTTTCTGACCGACCAGTCGCGAGCGGCGCTGAAAGAGATACTCGAGTTCCTGTTGTCTCATGGTGGCAAAGATCCGGGTGACAAAGATCTGGCAAGGACCGAGGGAAACTTATGAAGAGCGAGATTCGCAATCCCACTCCGCGATCATATTCACCGCAGGCTTTTGCGAACGCGGATACGCTCACGCCCATCATGAGGTCGACCGCCCGGAAGCGGCAGGAGCGTGGGGAGTTCTTGTCTGTTCTCATTCAGCCCGTGCAAAACAAAACAGGAAAATGCGAGAACATTATGCCGCAGCTTGGCGGTTTGAAGGAATCACTGTGCATCCCGGTGGAATGCCGCCCCTACCCGGTTTCGAATGAGGCAAGGCGGTTAAGGCAGGGGAAAGATGACTTGATGCTGCGCTGCCCGTTCTTCGAGGCGAGTAGCCGTCGGTTCGAGGAAGCCTCCAGCCGCCGTGGTGAGCCGGCTGGACGCCCGGCTGCCCCCGCGCCGCCACGCTATACTGGGATCCGCCGCCAAAACCCAAAGGAGAACGCATGTCAAGTCTGAAGGAATTCCAGTGCGAGATTTGCGGGATCGTCAGCCAGAATCCGATCCATTGGTTTGTGATCGAGTGCGGAGATCAGAAGCTCGCCGTCATCAAATGGGATACGACTGCCGCCGGCAGCCCCACCGCCCGGCATTTCTGCGGCGAAGGACATGCCCAGGTCTATATCAGCCGCTGGTTTGAATCTATGTGCGCGCCACCTAAAGCTATTTTGAGGACCGTATAGCTGAAAAGCCTGAGAAGCTGAGACCTAAGAGCTGCCCTCCTGTTTTTTGTATTTTCCGAGTTCCAACTTGGCAATCAGGGCACGATGCACCTCGTCAGGCCCATCCGCAATCCGCAACGTCCGGATCATCGCAAACATTTCGGCCAGAGGAAAATCAGGGGAAACACCAGCGCCACCGTGCATCTGAATTGCCTGATCGATGATCTCCAAAGCTGTGTTAGGAACCGCGACTTTGATCTGTGAAATTTCGCTGCGCGCGCCTTTTCGTCTTTCGTTCCAACTTCGTCAAGCATCCACGCCGCCTTGAGCGTCAGAAGCCGTGCTTGTTCCAGCATGATGCGAGCATTCGCGACGACATCGGCATTGCCGCCCAGTTCGGCGAGGGGTTTGTCGAGGGCCAGGCGACGAAGCGAACGTCGGCAAAGAAGTTCAAGCGCGCGTTCGGCTGCGCCGAGAGTGCGCTTGCAGTGATGTATACGACCAGGTCCAAGCCGTCCCTGAGCGATTTCAAATCCGCGTCCTGGACCACCAATAATGTGATCGAGCGGAACCCGAACATTGCTGAAGCTGACCTCGCCGTGCCCGAAAGGCGAGTCCTACGATCCAAACACCGAAAGCATGCGCACGATCTTGACGCCTGGCGTTTCGAGCGGAACCAGAACCATGGAATGACGCTCGTGCCTGGAGGCGAAGTCATTCGTGACGCCCATGAAGATGACGACGCGGCAACGAGGATGCCCAACTCCCGAACTCCACCATTTGCGTCCGTTGAGAATGACGTCATCGCCCTTGATGACAGCCGTCGCCTGGATGTTCGTAGCATCCGAAGATGCGACGTCAGGCTCCGTCATGCAGAAGGAGGACCGTATCTCTCCCGCCAGGAGCGGCTTGAGCCAACGTTCCTTTTTGCGCCTCCGAACCATACTTCACCAGCACTTCCATGTTGCCGGTGTCAGGAGCGTTACAGTTGAAAACCTCGGGCGCAATCGCCGACCGGCCAGTAATCTCGGCCAGCGGCGCATATTCCACATTGGTGAGGCCTGTGCCGTACTTCCCGTCGGGCAGGAACAGATTCCACAGGCCAGCGGCTCGCGCCTTGGCCTTCAAAGTCTCGATAACCACAGGCTGTTTCCAGCTGCGCCAGTCGGGAACGTTCTGCACTTGTGCCGAATATTCAGGCTCCGCCGGCAGGACCTGCTGCTGCATGAACGTCGAGATGCGCTGAATGTAGTCCTGTGCTTTCGGCGATAAGGAAAAGTCCATTTGCGCTAACCCTGAAGGCCTTCTAGCCTGGACCATTTCACTGGAATTCGCCTATTGAATCCTACGAATCCCATTGTCAGCGGAATGTCCAAGGCCAGGTCGACCGATCCACTTGCCATTTCCGTCTCCAGATCCGGGCGCCGGACGCGAGACGTTGTGGTCGGGCGATCGCCTCCGCCATCAATCGCTCGTGAATGAACCAAAGGTTGTGGCCCCGAAATCCCAGGCGCCGGCAGCACTGGCCAAAAGACGCGGCGCTCCACGCCGGCGCCGACAGGCGGGCCGATCGCGATCAGTCTCTCTTCTGAAGTCCAATTTCGACGAAGACGATGTTCTTTGCGCCGCGGGAACAAGACTCTGAAGCCGACCCTGGACAGTGGAACTCACCGACGCTTCACTGTTGCTGAGCCTCGATGAACTGCGCCTGCTGAGTTTCATCGAGAAATTGGGACCACTCCTCGTCAGCCGCAAACTCCTCATCAGGAGGAAGCACGGCTTGTGAAGGCGTGACCCGAACGCGAACCTGGAGTTGCGTCTCGGCTTTTCCTTTCATCACGCCCATGGTCGGAGGGACATCGGCATAATCGCGGCCGATCGCGGTACGAATGTGCTTCTCGCCTGCCAGCTGATTGATGGTGGGATCAAACCCTACCCAGCCAATCCCGGGGAGAAGCGCTTCCACCCATGCGTGGGTTGCCCCGTCCGCCGAGGGATGCGAATTTTCGGTGGTTTGATAGAGGTATCCACTGACGTAGCGACAGGGAATTCGGGCGTTTCTGACGAGCGCAATCATGATGTGAGCGAAATCCTGGCACACGCCCTGCCGCGAGCGCAGCGCGTCTTCAATCGGAGAATTTACGGCCGTGCTTTTCTTCACATACTTGAAACTGCGATACACGCCGGAGGCAATATCATGCAGGAACGCCAGCGGGCTTCGGCGCTTCCTTTCGCTGGCCCCGATTTCTGTTGCCAACTCCTCGAGTTCCGGTGACGAGCGCGCAAAATGGCTCGGCATCAGCATGTCCCAGTAATCTTTTTTCTCGACCAGTTGCTCGAGATCACTCCAGGCTTCGTAACTCATCTCCTCGGGGATCGGTGGCTGGGCGTCGATATCCACCAGCGCGTCGGTGATGATGGTGAGCTGGCTGTGGCGGGAAGGCAAGTCGAAGTGGTGCACGAGATTTCCGTAGGAATCGGTATAACCAAAAATGCGGGCTCGCGGATTGACCGACAGCTGAAAAACAAAACAGCGCTGGTGGCCTTCGCTTCTCGGATGCATGCGAACTTCCATCATGCTCTGCCACACGAGATGGCTGTAGCGATAGCGCGTGAAATGGCGAATGGCGTAGAACATTATGTCTGGAAAGCAACCTCAATCGGATATTCGATATAGAGTTCGTGAACCGCCGCGTGCAGCTCGCGACATTGCTCGATGATCGTTGCCAGGTACCTGTGCAACCCGGCAAGGATTTCGGCTACCTGGACGTAAGCAACCATGGAGCGCAACCGCCCGATCAATCTTTCGATCTTTTCGGTCCTGCGGCTCAACGAGAGATTGCTGATTGCAGTCAGAGCCTCGTGCATCCGATCCAGGGAATAACGCACGGAATAGGGGAACTCGGGCTTCAGCAGGAGAAAATTCGCGATCCGGTCCGGTTTGAGTTCGGCGGTGCACGCCTTGCAGTACGCTTCAAAGGCGGCGCAACTGCTCAGGAGGCCCACCCAATCCAGATCGTCAGCATGCTTGTCGATGGCAAAATAAGCGTCCAGCAGGACGCAGAGATTGCAGGCTCTTTCTATATATTTGCCCAGCTGGATAAAATGCCAGGCCTCGTCATGATTTATCGTGGCGGCGGTGATTCCATTAAACCGGTAGGAGCCTTCGCGAACCAGGTTCACCACTCGCATGGCTCCCGCATCATCGTCGGGCTCGAGGTTAACGCCCGTCACGTCATGGAAAAGGCGATTGAGGTGCTCCCACATTTCGGAGCTGATCTCCTCGCGCACTTGCCGGGCATTTTCGCGCGCTCCGCTGATGCATTTCAGGATCGAGAAAGCGCCTTCCGGATCGGTTACCAGCAAAAACAGAGCGCGTTGCGGATCGACGTTGCTCGAAGCGGCACCCGGGGCCAGCGAAGAAACGGCCCGGAACCAGCGCTCTTCCGTCGAAAACTTTGCGGGATTGAGGATCAGGCCGTAAGTCGCCTTCAGCACGCGCGATGCATTGTCCGCTCTTTCAAAATAGCGGCTCATCCAGTAAAGGCTGTCGGCTACGCGCGAAAGCATGCTCACTCACCCTTTCAAAATCTCAGTTCTGCAAGACCCACGTGTCCTTCGACCCCCCACCTTGCGACGAATTCACAACCAACGAGCCCTTTCGCAACGCAACCCGAGTCAGGCCACCGGGCACAATCGTGATGTTTTCGCCGTAGAGAACATAAGGGCGCAGATCGACGTGACGCGGTTCGATTGTTCCATCGACGAAACAGGGCGCGGTCGAAAGATTGATTGTCGGCTGCGCGATATAGTTTCGCGGTTGCGCGTTGATCCTGTCGCGAAATTCGGAGCGCTGTTGTTCCGTGCTATGCGGGCCGATCAGCATGCCGTACCCGCCCGACTCGCCCACAGCTTTGACGACATACTGGTCGAGCCTCTGGCAGACATGGTCACGCTGTCCCGGATCTGACATCAGCAGAGTTTCCACGCCTTCCAGAATCGGATCCTGATCGAGATAATAGCGAATGATCTTGGGTACGTAGGCGTAGATGGCCTTGTCGTCGGCGACGCCCGTCCCCAGGGCATTGGCGAACGCTACGTTTCCGGCGCGATAGGCATTAAACAGGCCGACAGCGCCGAGCGCGGAACCATGTTCGAAAACCAGAGGATCAAGATAATCGTCGTCGATTCGCCGATAGATGACATCAACGCGCTGCAGGCCGAATGTGGTCCGCATGTAGACGACATTGTCGTGCACCACCAGGTCTCGTCCTTCGACAAGCTCAATGCCCATCTGCCGCGCCAGGTAGGTATGTTCAAAGTAAGCAGAGTTGTAGGAGCCGGGCGTGAGCAAAACGACGGTCGGCTCGGAACGTCCCTCGGGCGCGAGAGACCGAAGCGTCGATAGCAGAGCCTGGCTGTAGTGCTCAATGGGACGCACTCTACATTTTTGAAATAGTCCGGGGAATATCTGCTTCATCACCCTGCGGCTGGTGAGCATGTAGGAAACTCCGCTCGGCACGCGGAGATTGTCTTCGAGAACCACAAAGTTCCCTTCCGGGTTTCGTATCAGATCGGTCCCAACCACCGTGACGTAAACGTCGCGCGGTACTTTGATGCCCCGCATTTCGCGGCGGTAATGTTTGCAGGTGTAGACGATGCTTCCCGGCACAACCCCGTCTTCGATGATCTTCGCTTCATGGTAGACGTCTTTGAGGAAAAGATTCAGCGCCGTGATCCGTTGCGTCAGTCCGCGCTCGATCCTCTCCCATTCGGTCGCGGTAATGATCCGGGGCAGCAGGTCATGAGGAAAAATGCGCTCCGTCCCTTTGTCGTTCCCATAAACCGTAAAAGTAATTCCCTGGTTGAAGAAGGACTGGTCGGCTTCATGTTTGCTGCGTCGCAGATCACCAGGCCCGAGGTTCAAAAGCAGGTTGTGGAGGGGACGATATTGCTTTCGCGGATGGTCCGCGGCGAGAAACATCTCGTCGTAAGCGCCATTGAATTCGTACCGGTGGAAGGCTGCCGCACCGCCTTGATCGGACGTATCCGTCTCTATAATCATGATGGCCACGCCTTGTAGCCAGAATAGCCCATCAAACTGCGAATTGATGATTGGAAAAAGCGATTCGAGTGATTGAAGAAACAGCGCGGGGCGGCGCGCGGGACCTATCTCTTTGATTGCGCGACTTCTCGGGTGCTTTCGGTGGGGTTATCGTTGCCTGAAGTCTGGAATTCTATGTCCGGCAGCTGCTCCACGGCTCGCCGGAGGGATTGCTCCCAACTCGAATGGATCAGGTTCAGGTCCCTGTCCCCGGCAGAAACTCGACGGTATCGCGTAATTTGGAGGCTGTCTTTCTTGTACAAAAGCAGGTCGAACGGGGGGCCCACCGTCACGTTCGAGCGCATGGTGGCATCGAGTGAAAGGAGGGCGTACTTGGCCGCAACCTCGAGAGAAGTGGTGGCCTCGATGCCGCGGTCAAGGATCGGCCGACCGTATTTGCATTCCCCCAGCTGCAGATACAGCGAATCTTCGGTCGCCGCCAGAGGATTGCCTTGCGGATAAATCAGGTACAGATTTGGCTCCTGCCCTCGAACCTGCCCGCCCAAGAGCAAGTGAACGTTGAAGCTGAAGGAATCGCGCTCGAGCGACGCGCGGTCAATATCGGAGACTCTTCGCACGCAGTCACCCACGATGCGGGCGGCGTCGTAGAGCGAGTTCGCCTGGGCAAGGCCTCGTCCGGAATCGAAATCATCGCTCAGCAAAGTGATGACCGACTGGCTTATGGAAAGGCTGCCACTCGTCAAAATTACAAATACCCGTTCTCCGGGCTGCACGAAGCGATACATCTTGCGACAGACATTGACCTGGTCAAAGCCGGCATTGGTCCTCGAATCGGAGGCGAGCACCAGACCTTCCTGCGTCATAATTCCCAAACAATATGTCACTATGTCCTCTGCCTTAAACCTATCGCATAATACACCGATTGATTAAACCGAATTTGTAATCCACACCAGCAAGAAAAAATGTGGAAGACAAACCAGATTCCGTGATAGTTTCTGCATCTCATCGGCCGAAACATTGACCGGTTGAGGAACCCCGACATTCATGATGATTCGCCTTGGTTACGATATACAGTTCCAGACACTGGGGGAAGTCCCGATAGTAACCCTGCTCAACGTGCATCCCTCGCGAAAAAGGGATTTGCTCGAGCCCGACGAACTTCACACCGACCCGCTGGTGAAAGTTGAAACCTATGAGGACAGCTTTGGCAATCTCTCTTGCCGCCTGGTGGCTCCTCCGGGCAAGATTCGATTCCAGAATTCCACTCTTATTGAAGACTCAGGAAAGCCGGATCTCGAGGATCACGACGCCGCCGAGCTTCCAATTGATCAACTGCCCACGAATGTCCTGCCCTACCTTATGAACAGCCGATATTGCGAAGTTGATCTCCTGTCGAACACCGCCGCCGAGCTGTTTTGGGACGCTCCGAGAGGATGGGGTCGGGTTCGGGCCGTATGCGGCTGGGTGCACGAGAAGATCACTTTTGGTTACGCATTTTCCAATCCAGTCCGCACCGCGCTGGGGGTTTACACCGAGCGCGTCGGTGTGTGCAGGGATTTTCAGCATCTGGCCATCACCTTTTGCCGGGCCCTCAATATCCCTGCCCGCTATGCAACCGGATACCTCGGCGACATCGGCGTGCCCCTTTCTCCGGATCCCATGGACTTCAGTGCGTGGTTTGAAGTTTATCTGGGCGATCGCTGGTGGACCTTCGACGCGAGACACAACGGGCGGCGTATCGGACGCGTTTTGATGGCCACCGGGCGGGATGCAACCGACTGTGCTATCACCACATCTTTTGGCAAAGCGAGGCTGATAAACTTCACGGTCATCACCGACGAAGTCCTCTCGGAGGCCGTTCCGAAGGCCCTTCCGAACCCACCGTAAAATATGTGCCCAAGGCCATTTCCCGGTAGCTCGGTCGGGCTCACAATCGTATATACTTCGTCTACCATGAGGTGATTTCCTGGCTTGGGTATGGGCCGGGAGTTTCGCTTCGTCGATCTCTGGTCCATTCTGACATCGCAACATGAGTGATTCCAGATCACGTCCGCCCGGAAATTCTCCGAAAAAGCCCGGACCTTCGGTCGGGACCCCGTTTGCCGGCGAAAGCTCCAGCAGCAATCTCCCGGTTCCGCCTGAAGGCGACGTCACACTCGTCGATGGAACCCCGGTTGCGCCCGATTCCGAGGCGACGATCATCGGCGATGTTCGACCGAGCAACGTTAAACCCGGCAATATCAGACCGAGTAATACCCCACCGCGGTTGGATCCCGATCAGACGCTCGTAGACGCCGACGCTACTCTGGTAGACGCCGACGCTACGATTGTGCCGGGCTCTTCGTTTCGCGCATCCTCGCCACCCCCGCGCAGTCGAATCTCGGGTTCGGGTACAAGTGCCGCGGTGTTGCAGATCGGCGACCTGCTCGGCGGCCGTTATGAAGTCCTGCAATTGCTTGGCGAGGGCGGCATGGGTGCCGTATACAAGGCCGCGGATCGGGAGCTCGATCGCTTTGTCGCCTTGAAAGTCATCCGGCCAGAACTCGCTTCCAACCCCTCGATACTGGCCCGTTTCAAGCAGGAGTTGCTGCTCGCTCACCAGGTTACGCACCGCAATGTGATCCGCATTTACGACCTCGGCGAAGCCGAGGGCGTGAAGTTCATCACCATGGAGTTCATTGAGGGCAGGGATCTGCGTACCCTCATCCGGGACAAGAAAAAATACGCTCCCGAGGAAGCGGTGGATGTAATTCAACAGGTGTGTCAGGCGCTCGATGCGGCCCATAGCGTAGGCGTGATTCATCGCGACCTCAAACCGCAGAACATCATGCAGGATGCCGCCGGCCGAATCCTGGTGATGGATTTCGGCTTGGCGCGAACGGTTGAAGGCGATGGCATGACGCAAACCGGCGCGATCGTTGGCACCATGGAGTACATGTCGCCGGAACAGGCTCTGGCCAAGGATCTCGACCAGCGTTCGGACATCTTCGCCCTCGGTCTGATCTTGTACGAGATGCTGACCGGCAAACAGCCCTTCGTAGCGGAAAGCGCTCTGGCCAGCCTCATCAAGCGGACTCAGGAGCGTGCGACTCCGGTGTCGGATGTCGACGCCCAGATTCCTGGAGCATTGAGCGGCATCGTCAGCAAGTGTCTGGAACGCGATGTCAACGAGAGATATCAGAATTGCTCGACCATTCTTGCGGACCTGAACACCTGGAAAGATAAAAGGGCTGCCGGCACAATCAAACTCGAGGCACACGTAAAACCCTGGGGACAGACCGTTCCCTGGCCACTGGTTGCGGGAATTGCGGTTGTCGTGGCCATGGGCATCACCGGTTTCATGCTGCGGGGGAAGCTGTTGAGCCCGAACCCGAACCCGAATACTGCGGGCGCGACGCCGGTCTCACTGGCCATTCTGCCTTTCCGTAATGCATCCGCCGACCAGGGTCTCGGCTGGCTCGGATCGAGCGTCGCGGAAACGCTGAGCACAGACGTCGGGCAGTCGTCACATCTCCGTATTGTCTCTCCCGAACGCGTAAGTCAGATTCTGCACGATTTGCAGATCTCGCCCGACACGTCGCTCGATTCCGCTACGCTCCAGCGGCTCGCTGAATTCAGCAATGCCGACAATATCGTCTGGGGCAGGTACACCCGATTTGGAGACCAAATACGCATCGACGCGACGATCCAGGACATGAAACACGGTCACAGCACGCCGCTGTCGGAGTCGGCAAACGAAAAGAACGTCCTGAACGCGATTGACCTCCTTGCCGGCGACATTCGGTCGAATCTGGCTCTCTCCCGCAGCACGGTCAAGGAACTCCAGGGTCAGTCCTTCAAACCCTCGACCAACTCTCTTCCGGCGATGCGCGATTACGACGATGGCCTGCACCTTGCGCGTCTTGGGAATTTCCTTGACGCAGCCAAGCGATTCGAAGCCGCCACAAAAGAAGATCCGCAATTTGCGCTGGCTTACTCGGAGCTCGCGAAAACCTACGCCAACCTCGGCCAGGACGACGACGCGGAGCACGCTTCCCGGAAGGCAGTGGAGCTGAGCGACCAGCTTCCTTCGGCTGAAAAGTATCTGATCCAGGCAAGTCACGACCAGATCCGGAGGGATTATCCGAAAGCAATCGAAGCCTACGACGCTCTCGCGAAAGCCGCGCCTAACAACGCCGACGTGCTCTTTGAACTGGCGCGGCTCTATGAGAAATCGAGCGCCTACGACAAGGCCCGGGAGGAGTACACGAAAGTGCTCGCGCTCGATCCGAAGCGCGTGGACGCTCTGTTGGAATTGGGACGGGTCGAAGTTGATAGTGGGAACGCACAGAAAGGCCTGGATTACTTGACGCGCGCGCAGACCCTGGCGGTGGAATTGGGGAACGACGAGGAAAGAGCCCAGATTCTTCAGGCGATGGGCGCGGCCTATGGCGCTCTGAACAAGCACGAAGACGCTCTTCGCAATTTTCGCGAGTCGCTCGAAATCAAGCGCAAGCTGGGACTGAAGACGGGCATCGCCCTGAGCCTGAAAGCGATGGCATCGTCGGAAGATCTTCTGGGCAAACCCGACCAGGCGCTCAAGGACTACAAAGAGGCGCTCTCTTTATATCAGGGATTGGGGGACAAAGAGGGAACTGGCGACGTCCTGAACGACCTGGCTGATTTTGATGTGGATCATGGCCAGTATGATGAGGCGTTGAAGTTGTTCAAGGAATCGCTCCAGGCCGAAGTGGAGATCGGGAACCAGAGCATGCAGGCATTGGTTTTGAACAACATCGGGAACGTGTATTTTACCAAGGCCGACTACCAGAACGCACACACCTATTACGAGCAAGCCCTGCAACTTCGCGAAAAACTCAACGTCCCCGGTGCTATCGCCGACACCCTTCACAATCTGGCTGAGATTTCGACCAGAATGGGACAGAATGATCAGGCGATCGAGCAATTTTTGCGCGCGCTCGATTTGCGGCGAACGACCGGAGATAAGCGATGGGCGGCGATCGAGTCCTCGAGTTTGGGCACTTTGTTCGGTTATCAGGGCCGCTATGGTGCCGCTTTGGGCGCAGAGGAAGACGCCCTCAAGACGTTCCGTGAACTGCAGGACCGAAGCGTCTGGCTGCCAGCAATCCTTGGCCTGTACGGCAACGCCCTTGCCCAGGTCGGTCGGAGCGACGACGCCGCGAAGAGTCTCGAGGAAGCAATGAACGTGGCCCGCGAGCTGAAGAATCAGGCCGCCACTGCGGAAATTCAGGGCTACCAGGGGGACAATGCCTTCTATCGTGGAGACTACCCTGGCGCCGCCACTCTTTACGACGAGGCGCTGAAGGCGGCGTCCCACGCAAGCGATTTGGACCTGATTCAGGTCGCGAAGTTCAATGTTGCAAAAGTCGCAGTCAGGCAGGGTCGGTTTCAATCGGCCGCAAGCTTATTCGGCAAACTGTCCGAAGACGCGGACCGCATGGGATTGAAGTACGTGTCGGTGGAATGTTCGATTTATCATGCCGACGCTCTCCTCAACCTGAAGAGTTACGACCCGGCTAGAAAGGAGCTGGAGAGCGCCCTCGACAAAAGCGAGAAGCTCGGCTTTAAGGCTTTGCTCGCCCAAAGCCACTATCTGCTGGCGCGTGATCTCGAACTCTCGGGCAACGCGGCTGACGCCCCGGAACACTATCGGCAAGCCCGCAAAATTCTGGATGAGATTCAAAAGGAAGCGAAAACCGACAGCATCGTGAAACGAAGCGATCTGAAACCGATCTACGATCACCCCGTCAGCTAGCCGGAGTTCGTCGCGTTGATTTCGGATGCGATACAAGTTTTGTCTTTGCAATTTTGCAATTTGCGAGTTCAGAAAACGCGATGTACGTGCAGACGAACCCTGTTGAAGCCAGCCAGGGGGTGGATAAGAGACCCGGCCCAGATGTTCTTACGGACCCCTCCGGCTAGCTAGTTCTCAGACAAGGACGTTTTCTTCCGGCTTGCACAAGCTTCTGATGGCCGCGCATCATCAGGCCCCGGTGGCCGCCTCTCTGGGATTTCGGCGCAAGCTGTGCCTGCGCCTGCGCCTCCATCCCATATCAGTCCCCGGTGCCCGACAGCGGGATGAATTGCCCGCCGCTCAGCGTAAGGTCCGTAATGCTCACGCCGCCGGAATATCTCCTGCCCTTCGTCGTTGGCGTGAAGGTCACGTACATCAAGCAAGTCCCTCCCGGTGAGAGCATCGAGTTGCTCTTGCACGTTGTTCCGTTTGCAAAAGCGAAGTTGGGGCTGATACTCAGACCAGTAAGCTGGAGCGACGTCAGGCCTGAGTTGGTCAGCGTCACCTTCTGCGCGGCGCTGGTAGTCCCCGTCTTCTGATTTCCGAAGCTCAAACTGGTTGGCGCGAGCGACACCTGTGGATCGATCACCAGTGCCGTCAGCGGCACCTGGTGCGGATTGCCCGGAGCAGCGTCAGCAATCGTGAGCGTGGCGGTTGAGGCCGTTGGGCTGAAGATGTCGACGATGGGGTGGATGTCCACGCCAATCGTACAGCTCTTACCCGCCGGCAATGTGGCCGGCAGTCTCTCAATCATTGGAGGACAGAGGGTGAGGTTGGCGGTTCCGTAGTCAGCGAGGGCGTTGCCGGGCCCGGTGATGCTAAGGCTCGAAATCTTGAATCCGGTAGTCCCCTTGTTGGTGAGAGTGATGAACTCGATGCCGAATCCGTTCAGATACACTGTGCCAAAGGGGTTCTGTGGCGAAATCTCCAAAGTGCTCACCGTCACCGAGCCAGGCACATAGGTGAACGTATAGTCCGGATCTGCAGCTCCGACGCACGTGCTGGGGTAAGTGCTGCCAGCCGGGCTCGAGCTGGTGGCGGTGGTCGAGCAGGTTGGCGGAGTCGCTGGGGCGTGGCTACTGAGAGTCCCGACTGGGTAGCCGTAGCTGGGCGTGATGGTCGGAGGAGTCCCTCCCTGGGTCATCGTGCCACTGCTGGCGGTGACAACCACTGCTGCTGTCTTCACCGTGACCGAGCCAGCCATATAGGTGAACGTGTAGTCCGGATCCCCCGCTCCCAGGCAGGAGGTGGCGGGAGAACTGCCCACCGTGCTCATGCTGGTCGCTGCCGTCGTGCAGGTTGGCGCGGTCATTGGAACGTGGCTATTCAGTGTCCCGGCTGGGTAGGTGTAGATAGGGGTGATCGTCGGCACGGCCTCGCCATAGGTCATCGAGGGACTGCTGGCAGTAACGATCACCGGCGCCGGGTTCACCGTCACTGTGCCACCCACATAGTTGATCATGTAAGTCGTATCCATCGCTCCCGAGCAGGAGGTGGTGGGGGAGCTGCCCACCGCACTCATGCTGGTCGCGGTTGTCGTACAGACTATCGTGCCGAGGACCGAGGATGAGTCCCCGTTCACCAGCGTACCGACGGTGAAGCCGACGGCCGGCGCGGCCTCTCCATAGGTCATCGAGGGACTGCTGGCGGTGATGGTTAGCGCCGCCGGGCTGACCGTCAGAGTGTAGCTCAGGGTGGCAGCAGGTGAAACGCCATTGCTGGCAGTGAAGTTGATGGGGTAATTGCCGATCGTACCGTCTGCGGGGGTTCCACTGAGAACGCCCGTGTTCGGTGTGAAGGTCAGTCCAGCCGGCAGCACTGGCGGAGTAGCCGCCTGGACGCTGCAGGCGACATCAGTTTCGGCCGTCAACCCCGCGCTGTTATCCTGATAAGTCAGCGTAGTTTGACCTGAACCACCGCCAGTTATGGTGAAGGTTCCGTTGTAGCCGGTCGTAGCGCAATTGCTCACGATGACCACATTGGGTGAAGCAAACTGGCTACCAAAGTCGCCGCTTGCCGTGAGCGTGACCGTGTTCCCAACTTCGGCAGCGGTTACTCCGGACACCGCCGTTCCGGTTGTGGCGCTCCACCCCACCAGTGCGGGCGACGGGTAAGGCGAATCTGTCTCCGTAACCGCGGCTGTTCCTGCCGTGCCCTCGGTAAACGTAATGGTGCTGCCTGACAGGGCACACCCGGTAGCAGTTTGGCAACTGAGACTGATGGCCGGAGCGACCGGCGCAGGAGGCGTGGCAGTTGGTGTCCCATTCCCTGTATTGCTGGTTGGCAGGAACGCCAGCACCACATCATTGGTGGTTGGGCTTTTTCCCCCGGCTATCGGCGGATCGCCACCCACTTTCCCGGTGAAAAACAATGAAATGTCGTTATTAAACTGGCAGTAAATATTCTTGCCCGACGAATTGACGAATGCCGTGCCGGAGTAGGGGTAGAAGCTCCCTCCCGACCCCATCAGCATGGCATCGTTGCAACCTGTTAAAGCGTCGCTCTGATAACTGGTGCCGTAGGGCAGTCCCGGATTATTCGCATTATATTCATCCGGATTGTCGAGCATACGCGGCACGGTGCCATATCCCGGCGGTGGCGTAAATTGGTCGACCGGTGGGAGTGGGGCGTTACTTGGATCGATATTAATCTGCCAGATAACGCCGGCAGGAGTCTCGGACGCGGGTGCTGGCCCGACCGGCATCCCGCTTTCGGTGTCGTAGAGTTGGAGATTGTAGTACACGCAATTTCCGTTTGAATAGGGATAGCAAAGCGGCGTCTGAACGTCGCCGGCCGCGTCGGTCGTCCCATAATTGTAGTAACTCACAAAGCGGCAGTCGAAGTCCGTAGTGTTGCCGCCCGGAACGCCAAAGCCTTGTCCATAAAACCCTGCCTGGGTCGCTGGGCAAACTCCTGTACCCGTAACTTCCGTAGCAATCACCTGGAGGGAGAAGCATTCGCCCGGAGGCAAATTCACCACCGGGATCTCAGCGGTGAACACAACCCCATTGGGGTCCTGGCAAACACCACCGCTAAATACACCGTTCGGGCAGTAGGTAGCCGACGCCGTATTCGACGACCCCGTAGAACAATACTGGTTGCTTAAAGGTTGCGGATTCTGAGGCGGAACAAAATTCGCGGTAACGGTTTGCGACGACGTGATCATGAAGGTGCACGTCGTGCTCGTCCCAACGGACGCGCAAGGACCGCTCGCAGGGCCCCATCCCCCGAATGTCGTTCCCACGTTCCCGCCTCCGTTGTTCGGGGCCGTCGAGCTAGGGTACGCGTTCAGCGTGACAGATGTTCCACTTGTATAGCTGCCCGAGCAAGACGGCGTAGCCGTCACCGAGCCATTTGAGTCGCTGCAATTGATCTGGCCTGAGTTGTCCGTCACGTAGCCGACGCCGGTCCCCATTTCCGTCAAAGTCAGCACCTCTTGGGTAGGCGGCGGCGGCACGCCAGACCCGGCATAGACCAAAAGGTCGATTCCGTTTCCTCCAATGTCAGTTGTGTCGCCGTTTGTGCTGAGTTGGGAAAAGGTGCTACCACCAGTAGCAAACATATAAAAGCTGATCTGGTAAGTGTCCCCCGGGTTGGTGGAAATCGTCTGGCTGATGGCATCGTAAGCTTGCACCGCACCGTCGTACCAGCAGTTGCCGCCGGAGACATAACCACAGTCGGAATTCACAATTCCACCGGCATAGGCGCCATAGTCATTGACATAGGTCCAGTCGACCGGAGTGTTCGAATCCGTGGGCCCCATGGAAAAGTCGCCATCAAGCAACAAGTTTGCGGACTCGGTCGTCACGTCCGTCACCGACGCGTTGGAGAAATATATCCACGCCGGATCGTTACGGAAGGCGAACGTGATGGCGGTGTTGGCGACCGTCGCCTGGAAACTCACCTGGTAGAGCTGGTAGGAGGTAGGTATCGGTTGACCGTTCAGGTCGAGAATCGCACCTGTCGGAGGAGGATTGTTGGTTCCCGGATCAGCTTTGATTTGCTGGGGCGTCTCGGCGGGGGCGGTAAGTACCATGAGCACCATGCAGCAGAGGAGGGTGAAAGCTATCTTCCTCGATGTCATCTTCGATGTCATCAGAGCAGTGGCTAGCACAAGAAGCCTTTTCATAGGAAACTCCTCTCTTCTCTCGTCAGGTGAGAAGATCTGTGATCACGGCGCATTGGACCTCTCTGCTTAAGGTTCGAATTAGGGTTCGAAAAAGCAAAGCTATAAAAACGCTATTAAAGTTAGAGACCCGAGACGCTTCTGCCTACACGATTCATTTCTCGCCGGAACGTCGGCTTGCTGGTTTCTGCCGGCCGTGCCCTCGGATTTCTCGCGAATGTTCGTCGCGCGAGTTCTTCAGGTACAAACGCGCACTCAGCGACCCACGCGACACACAAGCCTTCGCCACACTCAACATCGCGGACAAGTGCCAAAACCCAATACTTTTGAATTGTTCCTGGGTGGTGCGCCAACGGGGTAAGGGGAAATGACAGAATCGGGAACTTGGCTCAGCCGCGTTCCTCATCGGGCCACTACCGCCGGCAGACGCTTAACCGGGTCTCAAAAATTCTGCTACCAAAAGCCGCCCCTGTCAAGGCAAAACGCGTGGGGGGTGTTATTACACTTCGAATTAATCCCTGGGGTTAATCCAAACAGGCGAGAGAGCGCTTGTAGAGTTCGCTCGATCACCTTGAACACCAAGTTCGCTCAGAGCGAGGTCCAGCCCGTGGAGTTCCTCGGCTCGGCACGATAGCCGAAATCGAGTAGATGGGCAGGCCAGGTCCCAGGCAACAACTGCGGGAGCGCTTACAGGCGGGCGATCCCTATGTTGGATGGATTCACGGCAAGAGGAATCGGCCAGCAACCTTCGTCTCGCCCGCGGGTAAAAAGATAAAGATATTCCTGCGCAAATGCGGAGGCGAAGGCCGTTCTATGCTATGCGAAACGGACTCGGGAAGAGACTGTCCAGACTCGAAAGGCGCATGGCGGAGAGAAGCGAAGAAGGCGAGGTTTGAGTGAATACTCGCTTTCACAATACAGCCTGGCCTTGAAGCGCTTTTGAAGGAATATCCCGTGTTTGCCCAGTTCCCGGCTTCCGAGAAGTTCGAACATTCTTCTTTTACTCCCGCATGGCAACGCCTCCGAGAGAGGACAATGAGGTTTGTCCTTGTCCTCAGCATCCCTGCCCGGATTGATGTTCCTGATTGTTCCTAGCGATGATCCGTTCTTCCGACACGTTCTTCCGACACCCAGGCTGAATCTACCGCTGCGGCTGGAGTTCGAGCAAAAGGTGGTGCTCGAACTCCGCCTTCAGCTTCGCAATCCCGTTGCCTGTCGCCTCGACCGTGCCCAGGTCTTTCCGCTCGGCGTAGTCGCTCACCTTGTACTTCCCTCGCTCCAGCCCGCGCAACTCAATTTCGCCATTCCAATTGTCGGGTGTGAAAAATGCATAATACATTTTGCCGTCTTTCGCGATGGCATATCCCTCGGGCGTATCGTAGCCGGTCACATAAAGGTCCCTGAATTCGCCTTTCGAGAGCATTTTCTGGTTATACAAACCAATCCACTTTTTCCAGTGGTCTTCCTTCGCCGCCGTCAGATTGACGTCCTTGAACTGCGGGCCGGGATCAGGCCAGACGAACTTCGTCCCCACGACGCCCCCGGCTCCGATCGTAGAAGCGAAATCGTCTCCGTGCTCTTTCCAGTCGTTGCCGACCTTGGTCATGGCAGAGAGCTCGACGTGATCGCCATAGACGGCTGATTCAGGTCCGAGCAAAGCTTTGTACATTTTGATCCGGCGCCGCACCTGCACTCCACCTACGGGATCAGCGGTAACGGCCTGATCCATAAAAGGCAACCAGGCAAGCGACGGCGGCGTGCCGCACGGGCAGCTTTGGGTCACGCTTTGCGGTTTCAGGGCGCGCGTCGTCTGAAAAATTTCCTTGTAGATATCTCCCATCGCATTGACCGAATCCTGCGGTGACTGGTGATGGTGGGCCGGGTTGTAGCATTCCGGGACGCTGTAGATATTGTCCAGTTTGCTGCCGTCGAATCCCCAGTCGCGAATGAACTTTTCCGTCAGTTGCTTGTGATAAGCCCGCACTTCGGGCACCGCCGGGCAGAGCACCGCGAGGCCGCGCGTCATGTGCGCATGCTTGCCGTTTTTATCCAGGATCAACCACTCGGGATGCTCCCGCGCTATTTTTGCGACCGAGTACTTGTGCGATTCGTATTTCCCCTGACCGTCCTCAACCGCCAACGGGAGCCACCACAACTGCGCCAGCATGCCCTGGCTGTGGAAATCGTCGACCATCTTCTTGATCGAGTCCCCGGGAAAGGTATCGGGTCGAGGATTCCAATCGCCATACACGTCGAACCAGCGATCATCGAGCGTCACCCACTTGATGCCCATTTCCTTCAACTTCGGAATCGTGCCGAGCATCTGCGCCGGGGTCACGTTGGCCTCATATCCCCACCCGCACCAGCTCACGTTGTAGGCTTCGCTCGACGGCTTCGCGAGCTCCCATCCTTCTTTCTGCAATACGCTCGACCAGATGCGCAGCGGTTCGTAGAAGTCGCCCGCGAAAACCGAGACAAAGCTGCGCGGCGTCGAGTAAGTTTCACCCGGCTTCAGCCGGATGTCGGCGGGGTAGTCCACCTCGGTGTTGACGCTTCCGTCCGCCTCGACTTTCGCCGGGATCGCGGCCGAGATCGGAATCGTCTCGACGTGCCCCACCGCTTCGCCGACCTGACGAGTCCAGAAGGCGACCACCGGAATCCCTCCACCATAGCCGCCTTTGACCATGGTTCCCATGACATTCGGCTGAAAGAAAGCCGGAGTCAGTTTGACCACATCATCCTTTCCCCAGTCGTAACTCGATCCATGGAAGGACCACATCTCCCAGGGATGCGCCTTCCGATCGACCATCTGCCGGTTCAGTCGACGCCGTTGATTGACGCTCTTTTCAATTGTCAGCTCGCTCGCTCCGGCGTTCTTGTATTCCATCGTGCTCAGCAAAATATTTGGAAATTTGTCATAGACCTCGAGCGCCAATATGCACTCGAGGTTCGTCCCGGGCGCGCCCCCCGGTATCTCCACCCGCTTGCCGATTCCCATTTTTCCTGTCGCTTCACGAACCCGAGCCTCCTCGAAATTCGGCGTGAAGCGCATCTCCTTGCCGCCTATCTTCACAGAATCGCTGTCTGCAGCAGTACCGGCCTTCGGTTGGTCGAGCGAAAGCTTTTTCCCATCCCGAAGAAGAAATGCCTGGATATAACCATTCGCGAGAACCTGAAATTCGGCTCTGTCTGTAGTAATAACGAGCGGCCCGCTCCCCGTCACATCCACCCGAATTGCCGATGGCTGAGCGGTCTCTGGCTTGGCTGCCGTCGCCTGGAGCGGCGACTTCACCGGCGAATCACCCCGCGTCGAACAAGAGACGAGGAAGACGACGCCGAATATCGTGCTGAGAGCTGTTCGGACAAGCCCTATCCCGTGTGTGCGGGCAACCATGTTGAGCTCCTCTTCGTGATGCTTCACCGGATTCCATCCCGGGCCGGCAAGAGCGGCCAGCCCGCGCGATCCTGATTTTCTGTTCCCCGGGAACAAAATATCGCAGTTGACAATCGCTATCAAACGAAAGTAAAAGTAATGGATCGTAATATTACACCGAAAGCTCACAATCTCGCTTCGGAATCTTTGGCTTTGTTGCACTTGGCTTTGTTGCACAAGGAGGCCGTCATGCCGATTTGTTTCCGTCGTGCGCAATTTCTCGCCGCCATACTCTTTTCCCTGTTGCTCGGCTGTGTAACCCCTCTATGGGCGCAAAAAGACGCCGGAGCCATCGTCGGATTGGTGCGCGACTCGAGCGGCGCGGTGGTCATCGGCGCGCAGGTCACGGTGACCGACGTGGAGCGCGGTAACGCGTTGAATCTCACCACAAATAATGCCGGTGAATATGTAGCCAGCCCGCTGAAGATCGGCCATTACACCGTCACGGTAGAAAAGAAGGGATTCAAGAAGGAGGTCGCCGGTCCGGTGCAGGTCAACATTCAGGATCGCGTCGGGGTCGATTTGAACCTTCAACCCGGTACCAACACCGAAACCCTGACGGTCACTGCCCAACAGGCCCAACTTGATACGGAAACCTCGGAGCTCGGCCAGGTGGTGGACAGCCAGCGCATCAACGCCCTCCCTCTGAATGGCCGGAATTACGCGCAACTGGCCCTGCTCGGCACCGGCATTGCTGCCGCCGAGCCGGGATCGCGTGTCGAAACCACCTATGGCTTCAGCTCGAACGGCGCGCGGTCCCTGCAAAATAATTTTCTCCTCGACGGCATCGACAACAACGCCAATTTGGGCGACGTACTGAACGGTGCCGCTTATGTGGTCCAGCCCGCCGTAGACGCGATCGCCGAATTCAAGGTCGAGACCAATTCCTACAGCGCCGAATTCGGCCGCGGCAACGGCGCCATCATGAATGCGGTCATCAAGTCTGGCACCAACCAGATCCACGGGGACCTGTGGGAGTTTCTGCGCAACGACAAATTTGACGCCATCAACGCCTTCGACGAATTCGGCCAGCAACCTTACAAACAGAACCAGTTCGGATTTACGCTCGGTGGCCCCATCGTCAAGAACAAGCTGTTCTTTTTCGGCGACTACGAAGGCCTCCGCATTCGCCAGGCGCTGCCGCAACTTTCCACCGTTCCTACGCCAGCCGAGGTTGCGGGCGATTTCTCCGCGTTTCTCCAGCTCAATAATCCAACCGGCGTTGTCGATTGCAATGGTAACCCGACGTATCAGGGGGAGATCTTTGATCCCACCCAGGCGCAGATCAGCTCGCCCTACAACGGTGGTTATTGCGGTCTTCCCATCGGGACGACCGGCCCGAACTACACCGGAACCCCGACCAACAAATTCTCGAACCCTGGTGGAACCAGCACCCCCATCGATCCGCTCGGCCAGGAGCTGGCGAACCTGTTCCCCCCTCCCAATAACACCAAGTTCCAGGGCGGCAACTACCTGGCCGATCCCGAAAGCAGGGAAACCGAGAACAAGTTCGATATTCGTATCGACGAAACCGTCAGCAGCAAGGACAATTTTTTTGCCCGCTTCAGTTACGGCAAGGACAGCAAATTCCTTCCCTCGCCCTTCAACAACGTGCTTGACGGCGGCAGCTTTCAGGATGGTACGAGCGACAACACAGCCGAGGGCCTGGCCGCCAGCGAGATTCACACTTTTCGCAACAACCTGATCAACGAATTTCGTTTCGGCTTCAATCACCTCAACTCCACTCGCTACAATCTGTTTTCCAGTCAGGACGTCGCGGCCGAGCTTCCGATACCCTTTCCCGGAGTTCCGTTCGTAGCGGGCGAGAACATCGGCGGCCTGCCGTCGATCAGCTTCGGCGATGGCACCGCGACCATCGGCGCTTCGGAGTACCTGCCCGCCGTCGAACACCAGCACAGCTACGTTTTCACCGACAATCTGAGCTGGATCCACGGACGCCATGCGGCGAAGTTCGGCACCGAGCTTCGTTTCGAACAGTTCACGATCCTTGAGCCCGCCGCCGCCCGCGGCGCGATCGACTTCGGCCAGGGCTTCATCATCAATGACAATCCCGCCGATCCCGGCACGGGCGGCGAGGCTTTCGCCTCTTTCATGCAGGGCATCAGCGATGGCGGGTCGATCACGAGTGTGACCCCCAACATCATCTATAACCGACAGATCTACGCCATCTATGCTCTCGACGATTTCAAAGTGACTCCGCGGCTGACTCTCAATCTCGGCCTGCGCTACGAGCTTTTCACGACCATTAAAGAAGCCAACAACAACCAGGACACGTTCGACTTCGCGACGCTTTCGCTGCTCGCTCCGAGCGGTCAAAGCCGCGAGTTGACGCCCACTCTCGGCACCGAACTTGCAATTCAGAACAACGGCTCTCGCGGCCTGATCAGCCCCGATCTCAACAATTTCGCTCCCCGCATTGGACTGGCCTACCAACTCTCCGACAAACTCGTCGTCCGCAGCGGTTACGGCATCTTCTATGGCGGCCAGGAAAACGGCCCCTTCTCAAACCCAAGCCCCGGTTTCAATCCTCCGTTCTTGTCGTCAGAAGCGTACAACGCTCCCTGTTCCGCGCCATTCGCCAATCCTGCTCAGATGGACTGCTCGATCTCGGCGACAAACAACAACGGTCTGGCACTGAACCAGCTCCAGGCGGGCTTTTCGAACAACGTCAACACCGGCCTCAGCCCGCTTGCCGACCCGAACGCGCCGGAGCTTTACTCGCTCGATCCACGTCTGGTTACGCCTTATACCGAGCAATGGCACCTGGGGCTTGAGTATCTGCTTCCTGCCGACACCGTTTTTGAAATTTCCTACGGCGGCTCGCGCGGATTGAAGCTCTTTGCTTTCTACAACGGCAATCAGGCCGTTCCAGTTCTGGGGACGGACTCGTTGCCCACGGCGCCGCGGCGTCCGGCCAACAACGAGGCACCCGGCGGCTCCGGCCCTTGCACTCTGGCCGACGGAGGAGCCAACTGCAATTCCGCGCTCGACACCGCCATCGACACCTTCCGCTCGAATACGCAATCGAATTACGACTCGCTCCAGGTTCGCCTGGAGAAACGCTACTCTCACGGACTGCAGTTCGAAGCCGCTTATACCTGGGCGCACGCGCTCGACAACGCTTCGAGCGCCAGCCTCGGATCGGTGAACAACGGCGACTTCCAGGATCAGCGCTTTCCGAACGCCAACTACGGCAATTCCGACTTCGACGTCCGGCAGCGATTCGTTTTCAGCTATATCTACGATTTACCCTTGGGTCGCGGACGCGCATTTGGCGGGAACGCTTCGGGCGCCATCAACCAGATCATCGGCAGCTGGCAAATGAGCGGCGTCTTTTCCGCCGCCACCGGCAATTACTACACCGCCACCGACATCAACAACGTCTCCGGCAGCGATTGCGGCGGTACCGTCGGCTACTATTGCTCGCGCCCGAATCTCGTTGGCAATCCGAACGCCGCGCCTTGCCTGCCTGGAGCGCTATTCAACACCTGCGCATTCGCGGACAACACCATCCTCGGAACATTCGGCAACGCCGGACGCAACATCGTCGAGGGCCCGGGATATAAAGAGTGGGACACCTCTCTTGTCAAGCAGTTTCCGATCAGCGAGAACAAGCGTTTCGAGTTCCGCGCCGAATTTTTCAATGTGCTGAA